>LQAJ01000250.1_pt1 | contig 16895 bp, 21 predicted proteins | sample 1535811 | NCBI WGS metagenome assembly LQAJ01 (sample SAMN04331587, study PRJNA305678) | bioreactor metagenome | isolation source: bioreactor_6 inoculated with Wadden Sea sediment 2nd replicate of a... | place: Germany: Wadden Sea, Janssand Flat
AGATGAATACCTGATCCATTTGGCTGCCACCCGCGCTTGTGGGTGGTTGTGCTATGGGGAATGCAGTCCGGATGTGCTGCAAGCGCTGAAGAACTTCATGGAGACCAATGAAGAGCAAGACCTCAAGCTGCCGAAGCTCTATATTGAGGTGCTGGCACGTTTGGATGTGCAAGACGCCATTCCTCTACTGGTGGATATTGCCGAGAAGGAAGTGGGACTGCGCGGGGTGGCCGTGGAAGCCCTGGTGGAGATGAACGCGGAAGAAGCCGCCTCCATCCTCTCCCCATTGCTCAGTGACCCGAGTAACCGGCTGCGGCGGAACCTGATTGAGATGATGATGCAGGCTAATTATGAAGCCGCATTGCCATTGGTCCGTCCGCTGCTGCGGGATAGTGCCATCACCGTCCGTGAAACAGCCCTGGCTGCCGTTTCCAAATGGGGCGATTTGGTCTCAATTGATGAAGTTCGCAATATTGCTTATAACGACCCCAATCCCTTTGTCCGGCCCCAGGCGATTATCACCCTGACCCGGCTGCTTGGGCAGGATGCGATGCCTGATCTGGTTGATCTGGCGGATGACCTCAATTTGCATGTCCGTCGGGCCGTGGCGCAGTGTATGGCCGAGATGGATTTCCTGACGCCGGAATCCCGGCAAGCCTTGCTCCACCTGGCCAGTGACCCGGATACGGCTGAATTTGCGAAGGAAGCCCTTTCTAAGCATGACCTGACGGGGATCCAACCGATGCCGTCCCCCAAACCTGCCATTAAGGTGCCTGTGCCGGAACAAATCGTCATGGACAGCCAGCCTCTGCTGGACCTGTTGGAGACCTGGCAGGAATCTTTGCCGGAGTTGCAGCGTGGATTCAACCTGGAAACCCTATCCGAGGTGGACCAGGCGCTCTCGACCTTAATCCTATATCTGAGGGAGCTGAATAACGGCACGCATTAATCCGGTTTGCCATAATGTAGGCGTAGGATAATCGTTGATCATTTAGCGGGATGGATGAATCAGCGGTTTTAATAACTATAGGAGGATAGAATGCAGACCTCAAGTCAATGGTTCCTTGATCCAGTTGGCCGACGAATGCTTTTACGGGGGTAAACCTCGGCGGCGCCTCAAAAGTGCCGGTGGAACCAAATGGCGCAACGCATTTACGTGAGGGCTTTTTTAATCACCGTGAGGTGAGTTTCGTTGGGCGGCCATTCCCCCTGGCGGAGGCGGATGAGCATTTTCGGCGGCTGCGCCATTGGGGGCTGACAACTTTACGGCTTCTGACGACCTGGGAAGCGATTGAACATGCTGGTCCGGGGATTTATGACAAGGCATATCTCGATTATCTGACAGCAGTGGTAAATAAGGCCGGGGAACATGGCTTGCGGGTATTCATTGACCCGCATCAGGATGTCTGGTCGCGTTTCTCAGGTGGCGATGGCGCACCGGGCTGGACTTTGGAATCGGTTGGCTTCAACCTTGAGAACTTGCACGATACCGGGGCTGCCTTTGTGCATGCGATGGTGGGGGATGACTATCCCCGGATGATCTGGTTTACCAATGGCTATAAACTGGCATCCGCCACGATGTTTATGTTGTTCTTCGCAGGGAATGAGTTTGCTCCCAAGACGATGATTGATGGCAAGCCAGCCCAGGAATTTTTACAAGCGCACTATATCGCTGCCATCAAGCAGATCGCCAACCGAGTGAAGGGCTTGCCCTGGGTGATTGGCTATGATTCGCTCAACGAGCCTTCGGATGGTTGGATTGGGATGGCGAACCTGGCCACCCACGAGACCGAGAATCTATTGGGTGAAACCCCGACACCCTTCCAGAGCATGATGTTGGCGGATGGGATTCCCACTGAAGTGGATTTTCTGGAGCTGAAAGGCCTGGGCATCAAAAAGACCGGCACTCGCCTGCTCAATCCGAACGGTTTGCGAGCCTGGCAGGGAGACCAGGTCGGAGTGTGGCGGGCCAATGGCGTTTGGGACTATGATGAGCAGGGGCAGCCTGCATTGCTGCACCCGGATTATTTTGCTCAGTATAAGGGGCGGCCTGTGGAATTCAACAATGACTTCCTTAAGCCTTTCATCAACCGTTTTGGCAAAGAAATTCGCCAGGCTGATCCCGATAAGCTGATTTTCATCGAAAGTGTACCGCATAAGACATTGCCCACCTGGACCGAGGAGGATATCAGCGGGATTGTTGATTCCTCGCATTGGTATGATGACCTGACCCTGATCACCAAGCAGTACCGGCCTTCGCGGGCATTGACTTGATCACAGAGAAAGTCGTACTGGGTTTCGGGCGAGTCAAGAGGATGTTCCGTCGGGTGCTTGGCAGTATCAAAAGTCGGACTGTGGAAAAATTAGGTGATGTTCCCACCTTGATTGGTGAGTTTGGCATTCCTTTTGACATGTATGCCAAGAAGGCCTATGAAACCGGTGATTTTAGCAAACAAGAGCAGGCTCTGGATCGATCTTTTCAGGCTCTGGAAGCAAACCTCCTGCATGCCACGCTTTGGAATTACACGCCGGATAACTCCAATGCACATGGTGACCTTTGGAATGAGGAAGACCTTTCTATCTTCAGTCGGGACCAGCAAACCAACCCAATGGATATCAATTCAGGTGCCCGCGCGCCAGCTGCTTTTATCCGGCCCTATCCACTGGCAACCGCTGGTGAGCCGCTGGCCTTTTCTTTTGATATGCGCAGCAAGCGTTTCAAATTTAACTTCCTGGGAGACCCAACGGTGACCGCACCGACAGAGGTTTTCGTGCCGGAATATCACTATGGCGCGGGAATTAGAATTACAGTGTCCGATGGGACTTATGATTACCAGCCGGAGATCGAGCGGTTATATTATTGGCCGGAAGACCCCGCTGGTGAACATTGGGTGGAGATAAAAACAGCCTAGAGCTTATTGATCAGAATCCATACTTCTTGAGCAGTTCCTGCAGGTCCTTGGGGTCATCTGCCCATTCTTCCAAATAGCCGCAAGTTGTGCAGCAATACTTTGTGGTCTGAATGGATTTAAAGCTGGAGGGTGGTTTTGCACCACTGAACATAGCCGGAGGTTGGAACTCTCCGGGAATGCGGATGATCTCATTTGAGCGGCATTTTGGGCATTGTAAGTTTTTCATCTCGCCTATTCCTGTCAGTTTGGTATACAAGATGAATTTATTTTAGGGGAAAATCCTCTCAAACCTCGCGAGTTGTGCTGTGATTCACGGCAACCAAACCGGACGAACAGCATCCTCGATAACCTGCTCACTTTCAGTCTTCCCCCATTGCCAAAGCCAGACAGCGGTGGGGAAGCCCGCGCTGCCGGTATTCAGGGTTTGATAGATCAGGCGCTGGCCGGAAGGACTCCAATGATAGGAGGTGAAGGTTGCGGCGGGCGTGTTAGCAATTAGTTGGATCTCGCTGCCATCCAGTTTGAGCACCCACAAGGCCCTGCTGCTGGTGGAGTTGACCGGCCGGAGGCTGACAGCAATCCATTTGCCATCTGGGGAATATCGGGGCTGGCTGAAAATGGGTGCCTTCTGAGTCCTCTTGCAGGACACGTTCAACGCTTTGATCCTTCAGGTCTGCAATGAAGAGTGCGGCTTCAGGTTCCAGCGCGGATGGGATCAGATCGGTGAATAGCAGCTTGCTCCCATCAGATGACCAATCCCCCATTTCTTCCACCTCGGTTGGGATCAGCGTTTCCTGGGCTGTTTCCAGGTCTAGGATTTGAATGGCGCGCTGGCTGAGATTATAAAATGCCAGTAGTTGACCGTCCGGTGAGAAGGAGGGCAGCTCTCCTGTGATGTTTGCCTCAGGGTAAAGGGGATGGGTTTCAAGAGTGTGATTGTCGTAAAGCCAGATTTGCGGCGCTTGCAGCAGGCTGGTCGCTTCGTTGCGAGCCTGCCGGGCATAAGCGATCAGTGTACCGTCCGTTGACCAGGCTGGCTGGCTGCAGTAATCCGACCCGCAATCGACGATCAAGGTATGTGTTGCACCGTCGCGGTCAGTGGCCCAAAGGTCGCTGCCGCCCTCATCGTTCTCGGCCGCGAACGCGATAGCCTCACCGATGTAGTTGGGGGCAAAGTCAATGATCTTTCCGCCGGTATCCGTCAGGGCAACACCCAGTTGATCGGTGAAGCTCCAACGCCAGAGGTCGCCGCCATCCTGTGCCAGCACGAGATATAAAATCTCAGTGGACCGGATGGAGATGTTCCACTCTATTTCTGAATTAAGCGTTTCGCCTTCTGATGATTTCGCACCGGACCGGAGGGAAAGTGAGAGACCTTGCACCGGATCGATGGGCTCGTCTGGGTAGAACCAGACGGAATTTTGATCCCATACAAAACGTCCCGGGGTTTTAGGTGTGAACGAGATCCGATCCTCAACAGAAGCCTGGTCCATGGGGCGGTCGAATTGCAGACCAACCGGGCCGTAAACACCAACTTGTCCGTTTTCCGTCAGGGTGATCGCATCAACTTGAATGGCGCTTTGCCGATTGTTGAATTGCAAATAGATCAACGTCGCAGCGAGGAGTATAACAACCAGAATGAGTATGATTCGAAGATATGGTTTCATAATTTATGAAGGGCGGATCGATTTGACCCTCTTTAATGAAACGATCCGGTAAGGTAGAAAATGTTGTGTTGGTATTATACCCAGAATGAACCTTATTGCTGGGAAATAAAAAATCAGCGGCCTTGATTTATGCAGGCCGCTGATTTGATGTTTATCCAGATGGTTTGACTATGGTGTCGGTGTGGCTGTGGGTGTGCTGGTGGTTGTGGGCACTGGGGTGACGATGTTCACCGGAATGACAACGACATCGCCGACATAGAGGTCGCCTTCATCTTCCATCACATCCAAATCATTTGCCTCACGATATTTGTTGGTTTCAGTAAAGATGCGATCCACGGTGCTGTTGAAGCGTTCGGCCAAGTCATAAAGATTGTCGCCGGCCCGAACGGTATATTCAATCAAAGTGCCGGGAGCGATATCAGTTGGCAATGGGGTTACAGTAGGCAGCTCTTGACCGGGAGCGGGGATCATGATCGTCTGGCCCGGTGTGATATAGCAGGAACTGTTCAAACTGTTGAGTGCAAGCAATACGTCCACATCAACATCAAATTGTTCGGAGATGGACGTACAGTTGTCGCCTTCCTGAACAACATACTCAAACGGACCGGATGGGGTCACTGTTGCTGTGATGGTGGGCGTCATGGTGATGGTTGCCGTCATCGTAGGTGTGGATGTCGGCGTCACCGGCGTCGGTGTTGGGGTTTCGGTGGGGATCGGAGTCTTAGTCTTGAAAGGGTGATGCCGCCACCACCGCCGGTCAGATAAACGACCAGCAGGACGATCCCGGCGACAGCCAATAGAATGGCCAGGCCGCCAAGGATATATGGGCCCATTTTTTGTTTTCTTCGGTACGATGAAATAACGTTCTTCGCGTTTTTGTTGCGCATAAGGTTTCCTTTTTCAAATGAGGATCGGCCCATATTGACGCGCCGGGCTGCCCCAACATTGAGTTTTGGTGGCTATATTTTAACCGATAATCAAAATGAGGTCGAGTCTGTTAAAAATACCCTTAATTGCATAAAAAAGGTTAAGATCGCGCATTTTTTGTGCAGTCCAGAATCTTCTTCATGAATTGGCCGGTATAAGATTGTTTGATCTCACAGAGGTGTTCGGGGGTGCCTGTGGCGATGATCTCACCGCCAGCGTCCCCGCCTTCAGGACCGAGGTCAATGATCCAATCTGAAACCTTGATGATATCCAGGTTATGCTCAATGATCACGACCGTGTTGCCCTCATCCACTAATCGCTGGAGTACCTCAATCAGGCGGTGCACGTCCGCGGCATGCAAACCCACCGAAGGCTCATCCAACACATACAGGGTGCTGCCGGTGGAGCGGCGGGAAAGTTCCTTTGAGAGTTTGACCCGTTGTGCTTCGCCCCGGAAAGGGTCGTTGCGGCTTGGCCCAACCGAACATAACCCAGGCCGACATCCTGCAGGGTTTCCAGCCGCCGGGTGATCTTGGGATGCGCTTTGAAGAATTCTGCGGCGGTGTCAATGGTCATATCCAGGATATCGGCGATGTTTTTATCTTTGAAGCGGATTTGCAGGGTCTCGCGGTTATAACGGCTGCCGTGGCAGACATCACACGGGACATAGACATCCGGCAGGAATTGCATCTCGATCACGAGTTGTCCCTGCCCGGCGCATGCCTCGCATCGTCCCCCTTTGACATTGAAGGAGAAGCGCCCTTTTGATAGCCGCGCATCTTGCTCTCGGGTAATTCCGCAAAAAGGTCTCGAATCGAATCAAACACACCAGTATAGGTGCCGGGATTGGAACGCGGCGTCCGGCCGATGGGGGATTGGTCAATATTGATGATCTTGTCTAGATGCTCCACACCTTCCAGTGATTGAAAATCGCCCGGCTGGTATGCGCGCCGTGGAGTTGTTTGGCCAGCGTGTTATAGAGTGTATCGATCAGCAGGGAGGATTTGCCTGACCCCGAGACACCGGTGATGCAGACAAACTTACCCAGAGGAATATCCAGGGTGACATCTTTCAGGTTGTTTTGGGTCGCACCCGTCAGCACAAGATGCTTGCCGTTGCCATCTCGCCGTTTATCCGGAACGGGCACATATTCCTTCCGGAGAGATAGGCACCGGTCAGCGAGTTGGGATTGTTGATGATATCTTCCGGTGGACCTTCTGCGATCACTTCGCCGCCAAGATCGCCGGCGCCTGGACCAAGATCTACGATCCAATCGGCGCGGCGGATGGTTTCCTCATCATGCTCAACAACAAGCACGGTGTTACCGAGGTCACGCATGCCCTCAAGCGTGACCAGCAGACGTTCGTTATCGCGGGGGTGCAAACCAATTGAAGGTTCATCCAGCACATAGAGCACTCCCATCAACCGGGAGCCGATCTGGGTTGCCAGGCGGATACGTTGAGCTTCGCCACCGGATAGTGACCCGGCAGATCGCTGCAGGGTGAGGTAATCGAGCCCCACATTGACCAGGAAAGCCCAATCGGGCCTTGATCTCTTTGAGGATCCGCTCAGCAATCAGTGTATCCCGATGGTTGAAGGGGGTGTCGCCGCTGGATAAATTCTCCACCCAGTCCAGGCTCTTATGCACCGGCCATTTGGTGACCTCGACGATATTTTGCCATCCACGGTGACGGCCAGGGCTTCTTTTCGCAGCCGATCGCCGCTGCAGGTTGGGCAAGGCCGGTCGCTCATGAATTCTGCGATCCTGCCGCGCTGATGTTCTGAATTGGTCTCTCGATAGCGGCGTTCAAGGTTGGGGATCACGCCTTCAAACTTCGCCTTGAAGGAGCTTTTCCGTCCATTTCGACCGGTATATTCAACGGTCATTTCTTCATCCCCGGTGCCATAAAGGATGACATCGAAGTTTTTCTTTCGGGAGGGAGGAAACAGGCGCTTCCAGGTCAATCTCATTCTTCTTGGCAGCGGCTTCGAGCATCTGCCAGTAGTAGCCGCCATCTTCCTTGGGTCCGTTCCAGGCCGAATCGATGATTGCGCCATCTTTCAGCGAAAGGGAGCGGTTTGGAATCAGCATATCCGGGTCAATCTCCCGGTAGCTGCCAAGGCCCTGACAGGTCGGGCAGGCGCCGTGGGGTGTGTTGAAGGAAAAAGTACGGGGTTCAATCTCAGTAATCACGCTGCCGTGTTCAGGGCAGGCCAGATGTTCCGAGAACTGAATATCGCGGGGATTGTCCTGTGAGAGGATCTGGACGGTGATATAACCATCGCCAAATTTGAGTGCAGTCTCTACCGAATCGGTCAGTCGGGACCGGGCAGCCTGGGCGTCCTCGTCATTTTCGGTCTCGCGCAGGATCAACCGGTCAACCACTGCCTCGATGGTATGCTTTTTGTAGCGATCGAGGTCAAATTCCTCATCCAGGGGGTAGGTTTCGCCATCCACACGGGCACGGACAAACCCTGCCTTACGGATTTCCTCGAAGACAGCCTGATAGGTGCCTTTGCGTTCCCGAACCAGGGGGGAAAGGATCTGCAGGCGGCTGTCTTTGGGCAGCGCTTCGATATCTTCCACGATCTCCTGGGCGGATTGTTTCTGAACCACTCGTCCGCAAATTGGGCAGTGGGGGATGCCGACGCGGGCATAGAGCAGCCGCAGATAGTCATAGACTTCTGTGACTGTGCCAACCGTCGAACGCGGGTTATGGGAAGTGCCTTTTTGGTCAATGGAGACCGCAGGGGGAGAGACCTTCGATGCTGTCTACATCCGGTTTGTTCATCTGACCGAGAAACTGACGGGCATAGGCTGAAAGCGACTCCACATAACGCCGCTGGCCTTCTGCGAAGATCGTATCGAATGCCAGGGAACTTTTTCCAGAACCAGAAAGGCCGGTGATCACCACGAATTTATCCCGAGGGATTTCAACGGTGATATTTTTTAGGTTGTGCTCACGTGCGCCAATCACGCGCAGGTTGTCTCTTGCCATCATGTTATTATTTTCGCTCATTCTGCTAAGTATAGTAAAAATGTTTTAAGAATTGAAGTTCAGATGACCTAACGAGGTCATTACGCAAACTTTAATTATACCTGCCGGGGATTGAGTCCGGCGAGTCCCATTTATGAGAAGAAAATGAATTTTTACCATAAATTTAGATACTAGCATGAGGCTTGCTGTTTGTTATACTCAATTGTGAGCTTAATAACCATTATTGTATTTCTACTTAGTAAGCTACCGTTATTGGTAGTCCATTGAGAACTATGACCCGTCTCCGAAGTAACTCAACGTTAGTCACTCTTGGCAAGCTTTTTCTGCTTGCTGGGTTAATCGCGGCTGTCTATTTTTTAGTCCGGATTACTGGGGGATCCAAGTATGTCTTTTCCCATACGATGTATCTCCCCATCTTATTGGCGGCATATTTCTTTGGACCCTCTGGCGGGATCCTGGCGGGGATGATTGGAGGCCTGGTCTTAGGACCATTGATGCCCATCTCGGTCAGCACGGGCGAAATGCAGGACTTGATGAACTGGCTGTACCGGTTGGTGATGTTCACTGGTATGGGCGGAATCTCCGGTTTTCTTTTCGCAGTGGTCAATAAAAGACGGATGAGGTTTCGTGGATGGCAACCCATTCACTCGAAACGGGACTGCCGAATTACAATCATTTCATCGATGCTCTGAACTGCGAAAACAGGATATGGAACCCGGAACGCAGTATGCTCTGGTGGCGATCCGAATCAATAATTATTCAGAGGTCACGGCGATTTTTAATGTGGAAGAGACACGTGCCCTTTCCGTAAAATTCTCCCGGATGATTCGCTGTTTGATGCCTGTTGAAACCAATATTTACCATTATTTTTCCCATACCTATTTCTTTTATCTCAACTTGAACGAATTTGGCCTGGATGAGGTAAGAGATTATATTGAACAGAATTTCTACAAGATAGAGAAACCTATCCAGATCAACCGGATTCCACTGTTCTTTAAGATCAGTGTTGGGGTCGCGGTTGACTCGGTTGAAAACCTGGTGCCCTCATCACTTTTCCGAAAGGCAAATTGGGCCGCCAATTTGGCAGCCGAACAAAAGCTGAATTGTGCGTTGTATGAACCGGAAACGGATCAATCTTCCCGGAAAACTCAGCGGTTGCTGGGTGAGATCAAAGCTGCCGCGAACAAGGATCATTTTGAACTTTTCTACCAGCCGATCATCAAGCTCCAGTCATCGGAGGTGGTTGGGATGGAGGCGCTTATCCGCTGGAACCATCCCGATTTAGGCTATCTGCAGCCGATGGATTTCCTGCCTTACTGTGAAAACACTTCATTGATATTCCTGATTCATGACTGGGTAATGAAAACGGCGATCAAGAAGATCAGCAATTGGTCGGATTATGAAGGCTTTGTATCCATCAATCTTTCCACAAGACTGCTGATTGACGGACAGTGGATTGATACACTGGTGAAATTACTGGAAGCATATAAGGTTGATGCTTCACGACTGGTCTTTGAAGTGACGGAATCATCATTGATTGAAGATCAGGAAGAATCAATCAAGACTGTCATGGCCTTGTGTGACCTGGGGGCGAAGATTGCAATTGATGACTTTGGCACGGGGTATTCCTCCTTTGAATATGTCTATATGCTGCCGGTTCAATACCTAAAAATTGACCGCTCATTTATTAAAGAGGATATCGAAGCCTCAAAAAGCCAAGCCATTATCAAAGCTATCATTCAATTAGCCGAAGCACTTGAGATTCAATCCATTGCCGAAGGGGTGGAAACACAGGAGCAGTTGGATTGGTTGACAGAGCATGGTTGTAACTATGTTCAGGCTTTCTCCTCAGCCGGCCGCTTCCCAATGACCGGATCGGGTTATGGATGGACACGGTTCAATCCTATCCCATACCAAAGTTTACGAAAATAGAATAATTTCGCACCAAGTTTATCTTTAAACGGTGTATAATTGGCCGATACCCTGAATCAGGAGGATTTCCCCTTGGAAAAAAAAGAGAAGAAACGCGCCATATTTGGTGGGTGATGTATGACTGGGCGAATTCCGCTTTTGTCACCACGATCACAGCCGCTGTCCTACCGGTCTACTATGCGAGCGTTTCTGCAGCGGATTTGGCTCCTAACATCCGCACGGCTTATTGGAGCTATACGACCACCATTGCGTTGTTGATTGTGGCGCTGATGGGGCCGGTGATGGGGCTTTGGCGGATTTCAGTGGCTCGAAGAAGAAATTCCTGACGATCTTTGCGCTACTTGGGATTGCCGGAGCGGCGCTTCTTTTCTTTATCAAAGAAGGGGACTGGCTGCTGGCGTCGCTGTTCTATATCATCGGTAATGTAGGTTTTGCGGGGGCGAATGTCTTTTATGACTCTTTGTTGCCCCATGTGGCCGATGAGGAAGAACGTGACGAGGTTTCTTCCCGGGGTTATGCTTTTGGTTACTTTGGCGGCGGAATCCTGCTGGCGATTAACCTGGCCATGATTATGTTGGCCAAAGACGGCGCAGCCTCTGCGTTGATGAGCCGGATCAGCTTCCTGATGGTGGCTGGTTGGTGGCTCATCTTCACCATTCCGCTCTGGCGCTGGGTGAAGGAACCTGCCCGGCGGATCTTAAAAGGTGAAGAAAATTTCAACCCGGTGCAGGCCAGCTTCAGTCGGCTTGCTCACACCTTCGGTGAGATTCGCAAGTATAAAGAATTATTCAAGTTCATTATTGCCTTTTGGCTCTATAACAATGGCATTGGCACGATCATCGTGATGGCGACGATTTACGGGACGGAATTGAATTTCGGCGCTACAACCACCATCGGCACCCTCCTGATGGTGCAGTTTGTGGCCATCCCCTTCTCGTTGCTGTTTGGCTGGTTGGGGAAGAAATTTGGAACGAAACGTTCCATCCTCCTGAGCCTGCTGATCTATACCATCATTGCCATCGGTGGCTACTTCATGACCAAAGAAATCCACTTCTGGATTCTGGGCTTTGGTGTGGCGACCGTTCAGGGTGGCAGCCAGGCGCTTTCCCGCTCTCTCTTCAGCCGGATGGTGCCCAAGAGCAAATCGGCCGAATTTTATTCCTTCTTCAGCGTAAGTGAAAAGGTTGCCGGGACGGTTGGCCCTCTGTTGTTCGGTGTGGTCAGCACTCTGATGGGTGGCAGTCGACTTTCGATCGTTTCTCTGATCATTTTCTTCATCACCGGAGGCTTCTTGCTTTCCCGGGTGAATGAGCAGGATGGTATGCAAGTGGCGAAGGTTGAGGAGGCCCGTTTGGTCAGTGCATCTGCACTGGAAGAGGCCGAAGCCTAAAGCAACAAATCATATATTAGCAATTAAATAACAAAGGGGCTGTTCCGTTACCAGAGTAGCCTCTTTGCTGTTTTAAATTACCTTGGTTGGGGAAGGTAATCTAATTGCTCAAATAAGTTTGGACAGCTTCGTAACGGCTGTAGACATGTGTGATCAGCTCCGAAACGCTATTAGCGAAAGTATCTTCTGATGATTGACCGGAACCATTATCACTCTCAGCAAGGACCGAGGAGGTAATTAGGTCATGATAATACTGATAGGTTTCTGCCATTTCCTCCGGCACGAAGGCGGTGTTGACCACAGCTTCAACATAGGAATCGTATTGAGCTTGGTAAATGGGGTCCTCCATAAGGTAGCTGATCAGCGGCCAATTATCCGTGACCTCGTCCAGGCTTATGGATAGGGCTCTGCTTTTTCTATTTCCATTGAGCGCTTCGTTGTTATCCCAGGGAATCCAAGTAACCAGTCCATCTTCTGGGTCTGTGTAAAGGTAGTAGTTGTGACTCATTACGCCATACGTATCCCAATTCTGGATAACGGTGTTGACGGCCAGCCAGCGCAGGAAGGTTTCAACGTCCAGAACGGATTCCAGCTCACTGCGCCAGGAAGCCGGATCGGTCAGGCGGGATTCGTCATGGAGCACGGCAAATAGCGTATCAATATCGGAATAATCATCCTCATCCTGATTGGTCTCTTTATCGAAGGAGTCCTCGTTGAAAGTCCCTTCGGCAAAGGTTGCGCCGCTGCCCTCAGGTTTATAGAGGTTACCTTCGTCACTTTCGAATTGCTGTGAGATGACCGTATCCTCAACCATCTCCACCATGGTGTAAAGCCCAAAATAGACCGGTCCTTCGCCATAATCGACATAGACTTCGTAGAAAGCGGTGTTGGCTGAGGGGACGCCGAAATCCCGGAAGATATCTGCCGCTACTTTCTCATGGAGATAGGAATCGTCATTGTAATTACTGGACAGGGAGAGCTGTTTGAAGCCATAGAACCGCTGATCTTCTGTTTCCGGGTAATCGTCTTCAAATTGATCAAAATCTAATTTAAAAGGGGAGTTTATAGCTGCCGGAAGACCAGGTTTGCTTAAGGGAGGAATTACCTTTAAAGCGGATTCCGACATAATCCCAAGTTTCGCCCTCGAAGGAGATGGTGGCTGTGACCCAGATGGGATTGGTGGAGTCGGCCGAGAGGTTGTTCGCGGCTACCCCACCACCGGCTTTAGCGTCCCTATCCGGCATCAGCCCAGCTTCGGGAAGATCTTGAGGTACATTCTGATCATCTCCGGGGGCCTGGCGATTACCTGGTGGGTTGGCCTGGGCACGGTCTTGGGGGTTGTCAGCAAAGGCCATCATCCGATCGCTCTGACCGAATTCACCATAGAGTTCGGTCATATCCGCCAGCATAGCATCCCAGTTTTCCTCTGAATGGTGATGTCAATTCGGTTGACTTCGTCCTGGGGAAAGACTGTGTCGTAATCCGGATCAGCGTCATTACTGTGGGAGGCATCGGTCATTGAAGCCGAACTATCGGAATCTTCGTCAATATTTGCTGTGCTCATCGAAGTTTCGTTTGATATAACGTTATTCGCTTGATCATCAGAGTTGGTGACAGTTCCACAACCAGATAAAGCAAAAAGGGTTGTGAAGATCACAAATAAATAAACCATTTTTCTTAACATAACTTTATTCCTTCCGTGATGCGAGGATTGATTTTGAGCTTTCGGACTGATAGTAGATCTTGATGTCTGCGACATCATGTAGGAAATCTATCTTGCCGATTTCGGCCCGTTTGATGGGCAGCCCGGTGCGTTCACGCAGGTCAGCAAGCAGGCTATCATAATGCTCGGGTTTGATCAGCTCAATCTTTTCATAGGTGATAGATTTACGCACTTCATAGCGCAGGCCCATTGTCTTTTCGATGACGAAGAACACGGCCAGAATCGCCAGGTTCGCGACGATGGTCTCGACGATCATCTCCTCTTCCAGCATGATGATATCAATCACCGGCAGGGTCATCAGGATAAAGAGATAGGTCATCTCCCGCACGGGGAGCGGATCGGACCGGTAACGAAGGATGGAGAAGATGGCGAAATAGGCCAAACCCCAAGCTAACGCTGATCTCTACCTGACTGAAGAGGGTCGCGATCAGGAAAATACTGATATTGAATGCGAAAAAGGTTAGGACATAGCCTTTATCTTTCTCCGTGGGGAAATAGATCCCCAGCACGATGATGCAGGAGACGACCAGGTCGATAAAAAGCGCCAAAGATAGGCTTCCGATATTATCCATTAATAACTTCCTCCTAATACTAGTCTTTCTAAGTTCAAAAGTAGGGGTTTGAAGGCATTCCTCTTGAGGTGAGGATAGGCCAGGGCAACCCCGATGCAATATTTGCTAAATTGGGTGGGGCGGTATCCAGCATGTCGCATTTCGGCAACAAAGGGTGATTGGAGTGACAAGTGGGGCTGTTTGATCTCAGCAATCACAATCCCAGGAATTGAGAAGGTGGATGAGGGACTGAAGAACCGCAGGTTCAAATCCAGCGTGAGACGTTCGGCACCCAATCGGTTCACCAGGGAGATGCGGTAGAACTGGTTGGTGATTTTTGGCACCATGGGCAGGTTGGACATGGGGAAGGTTGTCTTGAGGAAGGATTGAATATCCGATGACTGCCCATTGAGCGGATAGGGTGTCTCCACCCGTGATTTTCGGGTGACATTGTGATTGTCTTTCTTCTTAACTTCCAGATAGTTGATCTCGGAATTGAGGTAGGACCTCACCCGTAATTTAAACCGATCACGCTGCCCGTTATGATGCTGCTGGTAGAGCTGAAAATCCGGGGTATCAAAATAGAGTGTCTGATAATGCTGCAAGCGGACATTGTTGTCCACTTCCAGAATCCGGTAGGTGGGGCTGAGATTATCCAAAATCGCCGGGAGCAGGATACTGGGGAAGACAAATTTCGTGTCGGTCCGTTTCATCAGCTTGGCACCGGCGGATTCTTCGAGGGTGATAGGGTCCATTTGCCCGAGAATCTTCTGCCACTTTTGTTCAAAAGCCGTTTGTTCAGTGGAGGGCCTGGTTTTTGTTTCTTGCTCATAGAACTGATTGTTGAGGATCATAGTGTGGTCCTTTCTTGAAGTGTTCTTATAATAGATGGTCAAAATTCAGTTTTGATAAAGACTTTGTAAAGCAGTAAACGCGATTTGGGATGTTTCATCAGGGGAGAAACCAGTTATAATTTGGTTAATCACCCCTTATTTATAGGAGACCCCTAAGACAGATGAATAAGTTTAGAGTTGCGCTTCTAGCAAACTTAAAGGTTAATGGCCCTCATTGGGAGGGCATGCCTGCTGACCAATGGGATGATCTGGATAGTGAAAAAACCGTCCAGGCCCTGGTTGAAGCGATCCGCGCTGGCGGCCACGAATGTGAGTTCCTTGAGGGAGATATCACTGTCGTGGATACCGTACGGAAATATGATCCGGATATCTGTTTCAATATTTGTGAAAGCCATTTTGGGGATGCCCGGGAAGCGCAGGTGCCTGCGATCCTGGAAAAACTGCAAATTCCATATACCGGCTCAAAGGTGCTTTGCCTGGCACTGGGGCTGGATAAACCGATGACCAAACGCGTTTTAACCTACCATGACCTACCCACACCGGACTTTCAGACCTTTGAGCGCGTAGATGAGCCTCTGGATCCGAAGATGGCCTTTCCATTGTTCGTCAAACCCAGCCGAGAAGGCACCGGCATGGGGGTATCGGCCAAGTCGATTGTGAATACGGAGGAGGAGCTGCGGGACCGAGTTGGCTTGATGATCGAACGTTATCACCAGGCCGCCTTAGTCGAGACCTTCATTGAGGGTCGCGAGGTAACTGTGGGCATGGTCGGCAACCTGGTTGGCCCGGTGGCGCGGCGGCTGCCCCCTAATGATGAAGCTCCTCGAATTCAGGCCGGGCTGCGGTTTTTCCCGCCGATGGAAGTGGACCTCACCGACTATTTGGAGACGGACGCGGTCTACGCCAACCGGTTAAAGGTAGCTTTGGCTGAGGAGTTGAATTACCTTTGTCCTGCGCCGCTGGATGATGACATGGTGGATGAACTCAACTGGCTGGCAGCGGCCGTCTTCCGGGTGACCGGTGCGCTGGATGTGGCCCGGGTGGATTTTAGATTGAACGCCAAAGAGGATTGGAAGCCTTATATCCTGGAGATCAATCCACTGCCCGGCCTTTCTCCTGGCATTTCGGATATCGTCATGGAAGCGGCGGCGGAGGGCGTAGGTCACACGGAATTGGTCAATATGATCCTTGAGACAGCCCTCAGGCGGTATGGGATGATTGAATAAATAACCAACAGCTGAAAACAAAGAACGGTGTCAGATTTCTGACACCGTTTTTATGTCTATATAGGGGGGAAATTTAGAAGGTTTCCACCAGATCCCGGTGCATTCCGGCACGATCACGCCCTCATCGGTCTCCCACATCGGCATGGGGTCCTCGCCAAAGAAGAAAGTGGTCAGCGCTGTGGCTTCTTCCTGGTCTTTGAAGCGGTAATCGGTGCGAATCCAGTCGGGGATGAACCCGTGGAGGTCCAGATACTTCAGATAGTCCACCAGGACATCGGGGGCTTGCGGGTACTTATGCCCGGTCCCCAGGGATTCGATCAGGATCAATTTGCCCCAGGACGCAATACCCGTTCAACCTCGGCCAGGGCGTCTTCTAGGGCAAACTGCCAATCTTCACCCGAATCGAGCGCAGCATAGCAGAAACTCCAGCCGGCGATGATGACATCGGCGCTGTTATTGGCAAAGGGCAGGGCCAGGTGAGATTCGAGGGTGGCTGACCAGTTCTTATGTTCATGTTTGGCCAGCCTATCACGGCCATAGACCAGCATGTGATAGGAAATATCGGAGATGACCAGGTTTTTAACATGGGGAAGGATCAGGCAGCTGACCCGACCGGTACCTGCGCCCAGTTCGATCACGTCCTTGCCTTCCAGATTGTCCGCGGAGAGGATGGCCGGCAGCAGATTGCGCTGGTAGTCCTCCCGGCCGACTAAG
>LQAJ01000251.1_pt1 | contig 16890 bp, 22 predicted proteins | sample 1535811 | NCBI WGS metagenome assembly LQAJ01 (sample SAMN04331587, study PRJNA305678) | bioreactor metagenome | isolation source: bioreactor_6 inoculated with Wadden Sea sediment 2nd replicate of a... | place: Germany: Wadden Sea, Janssand Flat
TAAGCCTGCCGATGCTCTCGACAGGGTGGTTGATTGTAGAATTTTATTTAGTGAGCCTTTAGTTCTGTCCAAACGCGATTGAACTCTTCAATAAAGTCACCTGGGTCAAGAAAAACTTCTGAGTTCTTTAGCTTGTCCATGTCTGGATAGGCTGCGCTCATGGCCTTAATGTCTTCAGATATTTGCTCCACTGCCCCCACATTTGGAGATGAATAGCCAATGTACTCAGCATTTTTCAGGGCAATGTCTTCACGGTTGAGGAAGTCAATGAACATATGTGCTTCTTCAACATGCTCTGATGTTTTAGGGATTACGACACTGTCAAACCAGAGATTTGTGCCTTCTTTTGGATAAGCGTAGTCGTAACCTTCTTTTCCATCATAACCTGCATGGCTTCACCTGACCATACCACAGCCATAGCCGCTTCTTCTGAAAGCATCATATCCTTCACATTGTCACCCACATAAGCTAGAACAAGAGGTTTTTGCTCAATAAGAGCCTCTTTTGCTTGTTCAAGTTCTTCTGTGCTTCTAGTGTTCATGGAGTAGCCTAGTTTTTTCAGGGCCACCATCAATGTGTCACGCTGGGAATCCATCATAAGAATATTGCCCTTGTATTTTTCATCCCATAAAATGTCCCATGAATCCACTGGATCAGTCACCATGCTTTTGTTGTAAAGAATACCCACTGTTCCCCACATGTAAGGCACAGAGTACTCTTCACCTGGATCAAAATCCAGACCCTTGAACTCATCCATAATAAGCTTATAATTTTCTAGTTTTTCAAGGTCAATTTTATGAAGCATATCTTCCTTGATCATTTTTTCAATCATATAATCTGATGGAAAAGCCACATCATAGTTTGTGCCACCTTGCTTAAGCTTAACGTACATATCTTCATTCGTTGCAAACATTTCATAGTTTACCTTGATGCCTGTTTCCGCTTCAAAGTCTTCTAGAATACTTTCATCAATGTAATCTCCCCAGTTGTAGACATTCAGTGTGACCTGATCATCTTCCGGGCCGCTACATCCTACAAGCACTGACAAAGTCAGTACAAACACAAGTAACAGCGATGTAAATTTTTTCATGATTATCCCTCCAATTAATTCTCTTTTTCATTTGTCAATCTTGCTTTTATCGTCTTTTACACATCAAGTTCCGTAACATTGCCCGAGCGTGCATTTATAATAAGAAGCAGGCCGAGGACAACACCGAACATAATCGTTGATAGTGCATTTATAACAGGTTTTATACCACGACGTGCCATGGCAAAAATAGCTATAGACAGGTTCGTGACACCATTTCCTGTGGTAAAGAAACTGATGACAAAATCATCCACTGACAGGGTAAAGGCAATTAAACAGCCTGTTACTATGCCTGGCAGTATTTCGGGCAGTATAACCTTTCTAAAGGCATACCAGGGTGTTGCCCCCAGGTCCATTGCTGCTTCAAGGGCATCTTGCGGTAGTTGCTTGAGTTTGGGTAAGACCGACAATATAACATATGGAATATTGAATGTTATATGGGCGATAAGCATTGTGCTCACACCAAACCGCATTTTTGCAAAACCAAATAGGGTCATAAGAGCCACACCAGTTACGATGTCTGGATTTAGCACTGGAATATTGTTCACATTGAGCATGACTGTCTTTTTCACAGGTCGCATGTGGTGTATTCCAAAGGCCGCAAAGGTCCCAATAATTGTTGCTATAACAGAACTTAATAAGGCTATTGTCAGTGTATAGTATAGGGCCTTCATAATGCTTCTATCTTCCACTAGAGCCTGATACCATCTAAAAGAAAAGCCTTCCCAGTTGCCACTGTACTTTCCTGCATTGAATGAAAAAACAATCAGCACAATGATTGGGGCGTATAAAAATAGAAATATCAAGGCTGTGTATATTCGCTTTGCCCATTTTGTCATATCATACTCACCCCGCCATCTTTAACTTCTGACGTATCATATCTGTTTAAAACGGCCATAGATATAAGTATGAGCACCATGAGGATCATGGATATTGCCGAACCAAAGTGCCAGTTGTTCACTAAGAGGAACTGCTGTTCAACAAGGTTACCAACCAGCATGAACTGTCCACCGCCAAGGAGGGCAGAAATAACAAATGTGGACACCGCTGGCATAAAGACCATGGTTATGCCGGATATAATGCCCGGTATGGAAAGTGGGACAATAATTCGTCTAAATACAGTTATGGCATTGGCGCCTAAATCTTCTGCAGCTTCTACAATGGAACTGTCAATCTTGGTGAGAACAGTATAAATTGGAAGCACCATAAAGGGCAGGAAGTTATAAACCATGCCTAGAAGGACAGCGCCCTCATTGTAAAGAAAATTTCCCGCTGGAAGTCCAAAGAACACCAAAATCCGATTGACAATACCTGTTTCCCTAGAATAAACATCCACGCATAGGTTCTTAAAAGAAAGTTCATCCACATCGGGAGTACAAAGAGAAGTGCTGCTATTCTCTGGGTTTTTGCTGGCATTTTCGCCAAGATCATGGCCATCGGATACCCCAAAATGAGGCATATCAAAGTTGCTTCTCCGGCCAGTCTCACAGACCTCCATAAGACTTTTAAATAGAGGGGGTCCACAAACTTCTGAAAGTTCTCTAGGGTCATAACAACATTTCCTGTATCAGGATCACGCATTGTAATTGAGTAGCCTGCCACCAGTAAGAGCGGAATGATAATAAACACAGCGCTCCAAAATACATATGGCATGGCGCTGAATCTTCTAAGCATTCGTCTTCACCTTCTTCATAATATGTATTTCGTCTGGATCAAATCGCATGCCTACATCAGACCCTTCTTCCACCATATCCGTGGAATGGATCATCCATTCTGTTTGTCCCTGCATAACGATCATTTCGTAGTGAACACCTTTAAAAATAACATTGTCCACCACACCCTGAATCATTCCATCTTCTGGCTTAGTCAGCAGAATGTCTTCAGGACGAATTACCACGTCGACAGGTTCATCTTTCCCAAAACCTGAGTCCACACACGTAAATGTGCTTCCGGCAAATGACACCATGAAGTCTTCGTGCATAATGCCATCAATGATATTGCTCTCGCCTATAAAGTCCGCCACAAAGGCATTTTCAGGCTCATTGTATATATCCGTTGGTGATCCAATTTGTTGAATACGGCCATCGTTCATGATAATAATTTTGTCTGACATGGTCAGGGCTTCTTCCTGGTCATGGGTGACATATATAAAAGTGATCCCCAGTTCTTGCTGCATGGACTTGAGTTCATACTGCATTTCCTTACGCAGTTTCAAGTCAAGAGCACCAAGGGGTTCATCAAGAAGAAGGACCTTTGGCTCGTTCACTAGGGCTCTTGCAATGGCAATTCTTTGCTGCTGTCCCCCCGATAGGGAGCGGACCGATCTGTTTTGAAAACCATTGAGTTCAACAAGCTTGAGCATTTTTTTCCACTCTATTTTTTATTTCAGCCTCAGGAACTTTTTTTATACGCAGTCCGAAAGCTATATTTTCATAAATGTTCATATGCGGAAAAAGTGCATACCGCTGAAACACTGTGTTGATTTGTCGTTGATATGGTGGTATTTGTGTGATGTCCTTACCGTCAAATAGGATCTGACCCGATGTTGGTGTTTCAAAGCCACCAATCATTCTAAGTGTTGTGGTCTTACCACATCCACTCGGTCCAAGAATTGTCAGAAATTCTTCCGGCTTCACCCAGAAATCAATCCCATCGACAACGCGCGTGCCGTCAAACTCTTTTACGACATTTACACCATGGATGATTTTGAACTCATCTCTCAGTTCCACTCCCCTTCATTATTACGTCCTATGGTTTATGTGTGCCTGCTAAAAATTAGGTGGGGTTCCTACCATGATAATTTTCGCAACTGATTTTCCAATATTAATAACATTATGATTGGCATTGCACTTGTAATAGAAGCTATCGCCTTTTTTTGCTTTGAACTTTCTATTCCCGTGTTTTACCTGAACCATGCCCTGCATGACATAGCCAAATTCTTCCCCTTGATGCGGTGTGTCTTCCTGATAACTGCCACCTGGTTGTATTTTTTAAAAGAATAGGCTCCATCGCATTTTTTTTGAGCGTTTGGTATAACCCAGTCCAGTATGTAGCCAAGTTCTTCGTCGATGTTTTCAAAGGCATCTTCTGGGGTGAAAACAAGCTTTTCTTCTTCATTTCACTAAAGAATTCATTAAGGTTGGTCCCTAAGCTTTCAAGTATATCGACAAGGCTTGCAATTGAGGGTGATGTCATGTCTCGTTCAACCTGTGAAATAAAGCCTTTTGAAAGCTCACACCGGTTGGCCAGTTCTTCTTGGGTCAGTCCGTTTTCGAGTCGTAATCGTTTGATTTTTTCACCGATTCTCATGTCGTCTCCCATCTTATTCTCATTTCACGCTCACTATTATAGGCGTGACTGTTTATTCTTACTAAACTTTTGCACGATTTATTATAGTTTTAAAGAAAAGTGAAGTCAATACTAATTATTAAATTTAATATATTGAGTTTCAATTCTGAAAAATTCATTCGGCAGACATCCCATACATACACAATAGTTGCTTCTTTTACTCTAAATAATCCTAAATCTACTTTCAGCCTTATTGATTTTTATGATTTCTACACCCTTTCAAAAAACTTTGAGACCGTTTGTTTGTCTTTATCAAATATTATTGTCTCCATGACCCATTAAAAAATAAGGCAGCCCTCTATCAGACCCCTCTTGCTATGAGCATGTCATTTACAAGACATAGAAAAACCCACAAGGCCTATTTCTAGGTTTGTGGGTAGTGAATTTCTATATAGTGTTTTCAGTGCGTCTATGCCACCTGGGTAAACCCTTTGTCACGATTCTTATCGAATAAGTAGAGGTAGAAGGTGAATAGACCACATACAACAAGACCAAAATAATAGCTAATGCCTCGCCATAAAAGCAGGGCCACCGCTATGATATTTGATGAAAAGACGGAACCTAGAAGCATAGCAAATCCAGCTTCAGCAGCCCCTACAGTCCCTGGAGAAGGTATAAAGGCAATTGCCATATAAAGTAGGGCCTGAAGTGTAATAATATGATAAACGGATGCCCCGCTAAGCCCCAGAGCCCTATACACAAAAAATGTTATAGAGAAAAAGGCTGTCACTTGTAAAACGGATGCCCCGAACATAGCCAGGGTGAGTTTCCAATCATCCTTATAGGTTTTAATACACGCATCGTATTCATCAACAAACTCTATGAGTTTTTTTTATACGCTTTTCTGGTTTCTTAACAAGGTGAATTCTATGCAACCAATGAATCAGGCTTTTAAATATGCCCTTCATTTTATCTGAATTAAAAGCAATCATAATGATGACAGCAAGGCCAAATGTGTTTATGAATAGACCTATAAAACAAATGTCGACGCTTTCTCTAATTGCCCATAATCATAGGCAACTTATAAAGGGTGAGTATCAGGGCATAAATTGTCACAGTCACCTGAAACAGAATAAACTTGCTGACAAGGACTGCCGTTGCCCCTGTCATAGGAATATCATCCTTCTTCATTTCATAAAGCTGTGCTGGCTGTCCACCACTGGCAAAGGGGGTTAGAAAACTATAATACTGGCCCACCAGTGTAATTTTAAGGGCTGTCCAGAACTTGGTTTTAGGATAAACCCTTTTTAAAAGAATATCTAGAATGCCAGCCTCAATTCCCCAGTAAACGAGCATGCACACAAGCCCGCCAAGTAAAAACCGTGGATCACTTTTCCTCACGGTCTCAATAAAGTTGGTCATATCCAGCTTAGAAAATATAGCATAAAATGTCCCTGTCAAAAGGGCCACAAGCACAATCATATTAATATGACTTTTTATAAATTGCTTCATATCATCCACCACCTACATTAGCTCGAGGGCATAGGCTCCAAGCTTTTGTGGTTCCATTTCTGTTTTAATTTCTTCTATATTCTTTCTGAGGCTCATCAAGCTGTCTGGATCATTTAGGGCATGCTCGACTTGGTTGTAGAGTGAGCCTTCTCCCTCAATTAAGATACCTATTCCAGCTGTTTTTATAAAGTTTACGTTTTCTTCTTCCTGTCCCACCATAGAACTTTTCAGTATAACAGGAATTTCTTTATTAATGGCTTCAAAGAGCGTCACACCACCCGGTTTAGTAACGACCAGATCAGATGCATCCATGAGCTTTGCCACATCTTTTGTATATCCCAATACTTCCACATTGTCAAATGACACACCTTCTGTAAGTCTTGCATAAAGGTCTTCATTTTTCCCTGTTACAACAATGGTTCGAGTGTTTGGAATCTTGTTGAGTTTTTCGAGCAAGGAGGAGTTTAGGCCCAATTTGTCCATAGCACCTCCCATTATAAGAACCTGTCTGAAATTTTTCTCATTGCGTTGACTGCTTAAAAACTCTTTTTTGACCGGAATCCCAGTGATTCTTATTTTGTCTTCATCAATGCCTTTTAGGACAAGCTTCTCACCAACGCGTTTACACGGTACAAAGTACATATCCGTTTTATTGTGTATCCATTCCCAGCTGTCCACCACATCTGTGATGGCTGTGATAAGGGGCACATCAATGCCGTATCTTTCTTTGACCTTTGAAACAAAACCGCTACATAATGGGAATGTTGATATGATCAGCTTTGGACCGCTTTCTTCTATATAGTCTCCTACACGCTTTAAGTAAATATTGTATAGAACCTCATCCATGGCATTGTTGGGAATGTCCTTTTTAATTTTGTAAAAGAAATTATAAACGGATGGATGACTTCTTGTAAGTAAAGTATATATGTTAAAGAAAACATTTTTCGCCTTTGGTGTCGATATATCCATAATGTCTTCTGTTGTAATTTTCAGGCTAGGCTGCTTGTCAAGCAACTGTTCTCGTATTGCAGATGCAACACTATCGTGCCCATTGCCAAAGGCACTCGTCAGTATTAATACATCACACTTCAAATTATTTCACTCCTTACCTTAACGCCAAACGCTTATAGGGTTGTCCTCTTTCACTAATCAGCGTTTCAGAAAGATCTACTATTTTATCTATTGAATATTTGTCTGATATACGTTTCATATTGGCAACCATTCTATTGTAAAGTCGAGGGTTCTTTCTTAGATATTCAAGTCGGTCTGGCAGACTTTCAATCTCATCCACACGAATGGCAACCCCTTCTTTTACAAGGAAGTCTGTGTTCTCTTGTTCCTGTCCAGGTATGGCAAAGGGGATGATCATCGGCAGTTTTTTTGAAAGGGCTTCAGTGGTCGTCAGACCTCCTGGTTTTGTCACAATTACATCTGCCTCGTCCATCATTTCTGGAATTTTTCTGGTAAAACCATGTATTGTTATTTTTCCAGCGCATATAGCATGGTTGTATTTTTTGTGAGGGTGTCAAAGAGTATTTTATTCCTGCCACATACGACATCTAAATAATAATTTTCTGAGTCCACCACGAGTCTTTCAACAACCTTGTAAATATCTTTTGATCCCATACTGCCTCCCATGACGAGGACATGAAATCTTTTATTCAGACCTGGACGTATATATCGTGGGTCTGAATGCTCTTGAAACTCTTTATTGACAGGGATGCCATAGGGGTAAATTCTATCTTCTGGCACATTTCTTTCAATGAGGGTTTTCTTGGTATACTCACTGCCTGTAATATAGGCATCCACATTACTAGAAATATAAGAATAGTGGGCTTTAAAATCTGTTACAACTTGCATGAATCTGAAATCGGCCTTATTCTTACGTTTTAAATGATCTATAAGCCCCACTGCAAATGGGTGGGTAGCAATCACTATATCCGGTTTTACTTCTTCTAGTCTATTTATAATACGTCGTTCAATGGTGTAATAGCCACCACGCGTCAATTTATTAAAGTTCTTTCTGTCAGCGGTTTCATACATAATCCCATACACATTCGGAAAATTTTGCGCTATGACGCGGTACCCATCAGCAACAAGGGTGTTCATAACTGAAGAAGACTCTTTTAAAAAATCAACTTTATATGTGATATAGCCTTTTTCTTCATACTTGTCCTGAAGTGATTTTGCAGCAGCATTATGACCTTCACCAGTCGAAGCTGTTAGAATCATAACCTTTTTCATAACGATCCTCCTGTTAACCTTTTTCTTGGTTTGATCTACTCTTATTCTATAGATCACATATTAATGCTATGTGAGAAGTTTATTAAGATTTTCTTAAAAGGTCAGGAGCTTTATACACATTGTGTATTTTCCAGTGCTTACAGCAATTATTACAATTGAGTGACTTGCAATTTTTCCTATAAATTCCTCTGCAATACAGATAACATCTCCCTCTAGGAAGATAGAAAGGTTAAGTATTGCCTTGAAAGAGCCTCATATATCGACCAGGCTTTTTTCTCTAAAATCAAGCAAACTCACAAACAAAAACAGTCCACTACAACTTGATGACAAGCCGTAATGGACTGCTAATTATTCTTTGAGTGTAGGGTTATTTTACTTGAATTCGTATTGAGTCAAGAGCGAGTCAACAAGTGTTACAAGCTTTCCAACTTCAGGTTTTGACATTTGGGCATCTGCACCGACAGAGTCCCCCTTATGTTTCAAATCCCCTGTAATAAGTGACGAGAATATGATCACAGGCAGTTTCTTGAGTATCTTATGTTCTTTTACACGCCGCGTCAGTGTGTGACCATCAAGCTGAGGCATTTCAATATCTGTAATCAATAGGTGAACATCATTTTTGAAATTCTCACCCTTGTTTTCCACCAAGTCTTCTAGATAATTCCAAGCCTGCTGACCATCGTCATAGAAGCGCATATCTCTAAATCCAGCCGCTTCCAAAGTATCTTTAAGCACGGAACGAATCATTGGGGAATCATCTGCAAGAAGAAGTTTATACTTGGTTCTATCTCTTGATTCCACATCTTTCACACGTTCTAAGTTGATCCCAGTTGAAGGGCTAATATCCATTACGATCTTTTCAAAATCGAGAAGCATCAGAAGTCTGTCATTTAGACTGATGTTACCAATAACAAGGCTAGAGCTCGTGATGGAGGATGGCTTTTTAATATCATCCCATCCTATACGAGTGATTCCTAAAACTTCATCAATAGCAAATGCCACTTTCATTTGATTAAACTCACATACAAGTGTCATGCTTTTGCTTACATTGTCATTTCTTTCGTTCTCAAGAACTTGTCGCATATCAATGACAGTCACAACATCACCGCGAATCAAAGAAATGCCTGGAACCGCCTGATGGGCATTCGGAACTTTAGCAATATTATCAATATGTAGGATCTCTTTAACCTTTACCACATTGATTGCATAATGTTCACCCTTGACGGTAAACTCTAAAATCTCCACTTCACCCGTTCCACTCTCCAGCAAAATACCTGCGTCTTTATTCATAACTAGACCTCCCAATTCCATATTAGGCTTCTTCAAATAATTATATACCCGTTTTTGAAATAATATATCTCTGAGCTTTTGCAAGCACGAATATTTCATATCAATGTATGTATTTCCTAGCCCCCTATGGGGTCTATAACACTATTTTACTACACAATGTGAATATTCTTCAATTATATTCATTCGTTTGCAATATTTTTTTGATTTATGTGCCTAATTATCTTATTCTCTTTCTTTGCCTTTCTAAACAGGCAAAGATAACAATGTTCGTTTTATTTCTTCTAGGATGATTTGAAGCCCTTGATCTAAACGTTCAGTGCATACATGTGCAAGGCACAGACGAAGTGCATTAATAGGGGCCTCTTCATTTATAAAAAAGCGTCTCCCGCTATACACATGTACAGCCCTTTTGCTAAGCTGGTGTTCAAGACGGTGGGCATTGACATGATTAGGCAATTCCAGCCATACAAATATCCCTGTTTGGGGCACTTTAATTTTTACTCCTGTGGCCTCTAAAAGACTTGCGTATCTTTTCATATGTTTCATTTTGTCTATATAGGCCAACCTCACTTTTCTTATATGATTGTCATACATGCCTGATTCAATAAAAAGTTGTAGGCCTCCCTGGGCTAAAATAGATGTGCTAATGTCACAGGCGCGCTTTTCTCTAAGATAGGCATGGGTGAAACACTCAGGCAATACCATCATTCCAATACGTATGCCTGGCATGAAGGATTTCGAAAAGCTAGAAATATAAATAACCCGTCCCTCTGTATCATAATAATGTAAGGGGAAATCTTTAGGGTCTAAATTGAGATCACCTAAGTAATCATCTTCAATAATATCCACATTATATTTTTCCGCCAAGCTTAGAATGCGTAGTTTATCTTTAGACTTTAGGGACGATCCCAGTGGATTATGATAATTAGGAACCGTGTAGAAAAATGATACCTTTCCCGTTTTGAACAAGGTTTCCAGTCTTTGAAAATCTAGACCTTCACTTGTTCGATCGACACCCTGACATTTAAATGCGCTCTTTTCAATCATCCTAAGCAAACCGGAGTAGGTTGGTTGCTCAACGACAATCATATTCTTATCAGGCTTTTGGAAAATTCTGAGCAACAAGTATAGGGCCTGCTGAGCACCGCTTGTTATATAGATATTTTGAGCATCACAATACACCTGTCTTTTTATTAAATGATTTTTAAGTGTTTCCCGTAGGGCATCTAGGCCCTCACTCTTTCCATATGTAAATAGAAACTCTTTGTGTAACTCTACAGCTCTTTTTATACTGTGTTCAAAACTTCTATATGGCATAAGGCTTTTTTCTGGTACTGCCGTCCGGAAATCAATCTCATTTTCTATATTCTTACCAACCTCTTCTATCGCCCCAATGTAATAGTATCCACTGTTTGGTATGACATAGACTCTATGTTCATCTTCTAACGCTTTGTAGGCACGTAAAACGGTTGTCTTGCTACACTGAAGTCTAGTGGATATTTCCCTGACAGATGGTAATTTATCACCCGATTGAAGGGACTTCTTTTCGATCTCTTTGAGTATATTTTCTTTAATATTCACATATTTTGTCGATTTTGGCATAGGCTCTCCACAGTTGATGTACTAGTACAGTTTGAATTTTTAATAATTGTACCACTTTATTCGTTTTCTTAAAATAAAACCAAGACAGATAGTTCTTTTTACATATGATTTACGATAGAAAGGTTGAATGCATTATGAAAACGAATGAACCACAAATTGTTATAGACCCCAAAAACTTGTCCGTTTCCGATGTCAAAAGATTGTTGGATCAATCATACTGGGCAAGCACGCGCACCAGCGAGGCTATCAAGAAATCTATAGACAATTCCATTTGTTATGCTTGCTTTATCGAGGATACACTCATTGGTTTTGGTCGAGTTGTCACAGATTATAGCACTATGTACTGGATATGTGACATTATTATTGATGAAGATTTCCGTGGAAAAGGCTATGGAAAAAATTATGCGAACAAGTTCCCTAGAGGGTCTTTAGGCATCTTGGCTACAAAAGATGCCCATAGACTTTATGAGAAATATGGTTTCCATAAAAATTCTGATCGCTTTATGAAAAAAGCTCGAAAGATATAAAAAGAGTCATCTTTATACTCTATGCGGATTTTTAAATATCGATCATCCATACAGTGACAAGACCATATCGACATATTTTAGGCCAACTCGGACGAAAGATTAGGCATTTACAATTTCAAATTTCGGCATGTCAGAAACTTTATACTGAAGGTCAAGTCGCTTTGGTAGGGCTCTTGAATTTTCAATACTTAAAAGCTTTTCAGGTAGATTGAGGGAACATTCATAATACGTTAGAACATGTTCCTTATAAACCTGAATCCTTGTCATTAAGTTGATTGAGTCAAACCTTTTATCGATTTTTTCTGGCAGTATCATTGACACTTTAGGCAGAGTATAGTTCTGTCTACTTACCTGAAAATTTCTTGCATGTTCTTTTGCCAGAGGCATATTAAAATCAATCACTTTGCCAATGGACTCATAATAGTCATATGCCGCTTCTTTTTCTCCAAACATCCTCTGCATGTTGCGCCTTTGATCAAACATAACTGCATCTATACTGATATTCTGCGGAATAAGAATTGCGTTTTCATGGATTTGATTGATTAAGTTTAAGGTGATGCTTACATGAGGCTCTTTTCTTAAGGCCTTTTGCATGGTTTCGGTGATAAGCATATGAACCGGATCTTCCTTGGTCTTCCTATAGGTTGATGCATCTGTTTCAATAATATCTTCAACATAATCCCAAACGTCAAACTTTGTAATCACACGTTTTAAACAATCAATTGAATTCTTGTTGATCTCAAGAAGTGTAAACTTGATTTGACTGGATAAGAATAGGCCTGTCATAGGAAGCATTAAGGTCCCAAAGGGACCTGTGCCTGCATACATTATATGTATTCTTTGATTTGGGAACCTTTCTTGTGCGTCAAGGATTGCATTGTATATGCCTGCAATAAATTTCTTGGTCCGCATAAACTCTTTCACACACATACCGGCTTCAAATGAATCTATGGCTTTTCCAGTCGGTAAGTAAACAGCTTGCCTAGATGCTTTAGCATCTTCGACAAGTTCAGAGATTTCTATGTATAAGTCATACATTTTATCTACTGCTGTTTTCAATTCATCGTATCTAATTTCTGGATTCAAAAGCACTTGGGTATACGTCCTTAATTGATCTTTAAAATGTCCTTTCATTCGTGTGTCAGCTCCTAACCTAAGTCGGTTACTTAGTTATTTAAGTGTCTACTTGTAAAAAGATTGCCTTCAAGGTCATACAAACCATCACTGAAGGCAATCTCTTCATTTGCTATTGTTAGAATTTTCCGAATCGCAAACGTATATAGGAACTTCAGTCTTTTTTAATCACAAGATATCATTTCAATCTTAGACTGAAATCTTATTTAGTCACTGTAATATTATACTGACGTCCGGCCCACCTGATGCTGGTGTGACTGTAATGGCGATGGTGTTAGCCCCAGAAGAAATTGGAATGGACTGTGATACACTGCCGCTGGCTACAACTTGACCATTCACTTTTATTTCAGCGTCTGGATCTTCTGCAGTTGGCGTAACTTTTATGTTAGATGCATTCGAAGGCACCGTTTCAGAATAATCGAAAGTGCCAGCTGTTGGTGTTATGGTCACAGGTTTGCCCATATATCCGCTAATCACTATTTCACTCAAATATGGACTGCTTGCCTTGTATACATTTATCACGTATTGACTATCTGTTCCTGGCACAGCTGGAGTAACATCCACTTGAATACTTGTTTCACCATCCCCCAGCGGAATTGCTAATGAAGGATCACCGCTTGTTACAGCTTCATCATCAACTTTAATTTTTGCATCTGCATCTTCAGCCGTAGGTGTAAGTGTAATAGACGATGTGCCATAAGGCACAATTGTCATATAATCATATGTAGTAGAAGTAAAATCTGGGGTTAATGAACCTTCGCTTAAGCTGATATTTGTGAGTAGCGAGCTTGTTGGCTCAGCTGAAAAAATCTGAAATTCTTCAATAGATGCCATTTGAGGATTGATATTTAAACCATTGTGAACATGTACACGAAAATACCTATAGGTGGCTGGTGTAAAACTTTTATCTGTAACAGAAGAAGCGTTACCACTTACGCTATCTAATACTGACCAGTTGACATTATCTGCACTGCCCTCTAGGGCATAGCTATTCAGATTGTAATCAGACGCCTCCAAACGTTCCCCATTTGATATACAACCCACCTATTTACTGTAACGTTTTTACCGGTATCAATTGCCACCCAGCTAGGCACCTCACCACAAAGCCACCGGCTCAACGGGTGGCCAGAACCATCAGTGGTTCTTTCAACCGTGAATGGCAAGACTCTACTGCTTGAATATAATCGGCTCTTTAATACAATATTTTCTGACATTTCAACCCCCCCTAAGACCTTTGTGGATATGCGCCTGCCATAGCAATGTGATATGCCATACCAGGTATAGGTTCAGCGCCTCTTAAATCAGGGAGTGCGAACGTTGTTCGACCATCACCACCATATTGGTTTCCAAGTAGGGAGTAAAGGGCTTGATTTGAATTAATGGATAGCAATTGACCTTCGCATCTTGACCAGTGTTCCATACCAAATGTAAATGAGTATAGTTGAATTTCACCTAAAATCGGTTCCATATTTTTCTCCTTTGTATATGTGACTTTTTGAACTCTACTTTTTAGATTTTTGTGAGTTAATCTACACATTGCGCCGCTTTCAAAATGACATTTAAAGAACACTTCTAAAGACTTCCTCCATATCATATATTGAAAACCTTGTTCCTTAATACATATACGTTATGTTGATGTTAATAATATCTAGCTTTATAAACACCTGTGTTAACTTCTTCGCGGATAAACGCCATCCATGGAAATGCAGTACCACATACCTTGTATAGGCTTGGCATCTGTCAAATCGGGCAATCGAAAGTTGGTTCGACCATCCCCACCATAAGTTAATCCAACAACCGAATACAAGGCTTCATTATTCATAATTGGAATATACTGACCTGTGCACCCTGCCCATCCTTCTGGTGCAAAACCAAAGGGAAACAACTGAATTTGTCCTAAAATCGGTTCCATACGCCCACTCCTTTCAAACTTCCTTTTTCACAATAAAAACATCACACTATGCAACTTGTAATATCAGTTTTATTACAGTCACTATAAACTGAATAGAATTTTGATTCATGGATATTCCCATTTGATTAGGATCACCAATGAGTCAGTCATTCTACAAGTGCCTAATTCTAGAGGTTTTTCCAGCCTTCTACTACCGCAATACCATATCCAATCGCTTTTCATCAACTGAGTATTAGGACTAGATATGGCACTGGACAGTTTAAACTGAAATTCTTCGTCCACTTTAAGGACTATGATTTAATCGATTAACTCCGATTTGATCAGTAGGTTTCTAATAGCAGCTAAACTTTCGGCATGTGTCAGACTTGATTTTGGTGATAAGTAGTCGTCTGATCTTCCATTAAATATTCCACTGTTCACAACATTTCTTACATCATTCAGAGCGTAATCACTGATCTCAGCAAGGTCTTCATATTTTGTTATTTTATTGTATGACATTGCCTTACAATCGGTTATTTTCATTGCTGAGGCATATATCAACATAGCATCTTCACGCGTGATTTTTTCATCTGGCCTAAATGTATTGTCTGGATATCCGCTAATTATGCCCCAGTCTTCTGCAATAGCAATACATGTGTAGTACGGATGGTCCATACCAACATCACCATAGTGCAGTTCTTTTTCATCTAGCTCTCTTAGTAGGCCCAAGGCTCTTATCAAATAATCTGTAAACTCGGCCCTTGTCACAGCTTGATCTGGATCAAAGTCTTCATAATCTACCAGCACCAAACGTGAGGCCATCTCATTGGTAATGGCTTCTGACCAGTGTCCCTCCACCGCATCGACAACCACAGGATTCCAGATAACGGAATAGCTTGAGTTTGTAAGAGAGTTTAACTTTGTATAATACTTTCCATCTTCCTCGTAAACTATGGTCGGCACATGACTATAGGTTAAATCTGGATTAAAAACGATCCCTGTCGTTATTTGCTCAGGACTAACGCCTTCTGGCACTTCCATCACGCGGTCGACATAGTCGCTAAATCTTGTTATACGGGTTTCTTGTTCATTGCCATCTTTATCACGGGTCCTTGCAAAAATTTCAAAATCGACCGGTTTTGTTATCAGTACTGCATTGTTCTCGACAATTTTCTTTTCATATTCTTGGGCCAGGTCTTCATCACTTTGAGTGATAACAATGTCCACCTCAATAGACTTTAACTTATCCTGGTCAACACCCATGCTTTGTGCCACCTTGTCGATGGAAAATTCTTTGGCAGGGATATTATACGAAAACACGTTTCTATTGGTCTTAATAGTGAAGTTGTTGCTTTCTAGTAACTTAACAATATCCCCAGTAAGCGAAACTTTTACTTGTGAAGATGTTGTATCGGCTATTGGTATTTCTATGGAATTGTTCTGTGTCTGATTCGTAGCCACATTGGCTTTTATCCTATTTTCAACCAATGTCGGATTGATGATAACAGTTCGAGTCACCTTTCCATTCTCACTAGACACTCTTTCCGTGCCGACATTTTCTGTCTTCCCATTGACCTTTATGATAGTGGCTGATGAATCAATATTTTCACTGCCTGCATTATCATTGTTGTTCTGATCATTATCATCGTTGTTACTTGATCCACTGTTCTTTGGCGGTATGTCATTAGCAGTATAGTCACTGTGGCTGAATTATTCGAGCCTATAGTAAAGCCTGATGTTGGACTAGTCAGTTTTATAACAATTGTTTCATCTGATTCTGTTCTAGTGTCATTTACAACACTTAGGCTAAGTGTTGTACTTGTCTCTCCTGCATTAAAGGTCAGTGTTCCACTCGGTAGACTATAATCAACACCAGACCCACTCGCATTTCCTCCTGTTACACCATAGTCAACCTTAATGGCACCATCACTGGTACTTGTCATTTCTACTGTGAGACTTGTCGTGCCAATATTTTCAGAGACCTTTATGTTGGTTGTTTTAAACTGAATGCTTCCGGGTGCTGTGTCGTCATCTTCAATGGTTAGTGTTGCAACATTATCTGTTCCAAGATTCGCACCACCTGTCACATCACTCAAGATCACTTGAAGGGTTTCACTGGATTCCACTATGCATCATCAATAATAATGACTTCAATGGATTTACTCGATTCGCCATCTGCAAAAGTCAGTGTTCCATCTGACAGGGTATAGTCTGTTCCTAGTCCAATGGCTGATCCACTAGTAACAGCGTAATCAACCGTCACAGTGCCGTCGCTACCGCCTGTTCTTGTAACAGTTAGGGCCTGTGTGCCTACG
>LQAJ01000252.1_pt1 | contig 16757 bp, 17 predicted proteins | sample 1535811 | NCBI WGS metagenome assembly LQAJ01 (sample SAMN04331587, study PRJNA305678) | bioreactor metagenome | isolation source: bioreactor_6 inoculated with Wadden Sea sediment 2nd replicate of a... | place: Germany: Wadden Sea, Janssand Flat
GGTCATTACCGGCACAATGATTTCCGGCTCCATCTCGGTTGGAGAGGACGTGGTCCTTTATCCCAAGGACGCTCCGTCCAAGGTGCGCGGGCTGCAATCCCAGGCGAAACAGTGGAGACGGCTCAGGCCGGACGACGGACCGCCGTCAACCTGCATGGCCTTGAGGTGGATGACATCCGGCGTGGCGACGTGCTGGCGCGGCCCGGTTCGCTGTTTCCGTCGGACGTATGGGACATCGAACTGACCGTGCTTGAATCCTCGCATCTGCCGCTCAAGCACCGCAGGGAAATCCATTTTCACCATGGTGCGCGGGAAGTGTTGGCGAGAATCTATCTGCTCGACCGTGACGAACTGCAGCCCGGTGAGACCGCCGTGTGTCAGGTAAGGTTCACGGAACCTTTGGCCGGGGTGTATGATGACCGTATCGTATTGCGCTCATTTTCGCCTCTCAGGGCTTTTGCGGGCGGACGCATTGTCGGACCCGTCGGACACAAGGTAAAGCGGTTCTCGGACGCAGTGGAGCAGTTGAAACAGCTTTCATCGGATATGCCGGAAGAGGTTGCTGCCGCACAGCTTGAACTGGCCGGCCCGAAAGGCGTCACCTTCAGTGAATTGCTGACCATGACCAATCTTCAGTCCAAGGCGCTTGAGAAAACCCTCGGTGTGCTTGGCGGGCAGCAGAAGGCGGTTCTGTTCGACAAGGATGGACGCCGCTATGCAGGCGGAGAGATGGCGCAGGCGCTGGCGGACTCCCTGCTTGAATATCTTGATGTATTTCACCGGAAGGATCCATGAACCGGTGTGCAGCGTGGTGAACTGGCATCCTCCTGGGGCCGGGACCTGCCGCCCAAGCTGTTTCATTTTGTTGTGGAGCGGTTGCTCAAGAAGGGTGATGTCGTGGCCGAACAGGAAGTGCTGCGGCTCAAGGACCACAAGGTCTCGCTGGCTTCCGATCAGGAGAAGGTGCGCGAGACCGTACTCGGTGCCTATGAGAAGGGCGGGTTCACGCCGCCGAACCTCAAGGACGTACTCGAACCGCTCGGCATGGACTTCAAGCAGGCAGCGCCCGTGTTCCGTCTGCTGCAGGATCAGGGGCAGCTTGTCCGCGTGAAGGACGATATGTACTACCATGGTCCGGCACTTGATTCGATCAAGGAGAAGATCATCGGTTTCTTTGCTGACAATCAGGAAATGTCCGCTCCTGACTTCAAGGGGCTGACCGGGTTGTCCCGTAAATATCTCATTCCGGTTCTTGAGTATTTCGACAAGGAAAAGCTCACCGTGAGAGTGGGGGATGTGCGGCACCTCAGGAAACGGTCTTGACACCATGGGCAACCCCTTTACCCCACACTTATGGCAGTTCGTTTCCCAGCCTTTGGGTCCTGATTTTTTCCAGCTTTTTTCTGTTCGGCTGTGCCGGGAAAAGCTCCTCAACCGTTGCGCGCAATGCGGCGGTCGGGCAGGAGCTTGTTGATTCCGCCATGGCTGTTTTGCGTTCCAATCTGGAAGGGGAGAAAAAGGACGTTCTGAACAGCCTGATCGCAAGAGCGAAAGGGGTCATGATTATTCCCGCCATGGGTGACGTGAGCTTTTTCTTTTCTCTTGGCGGCGGCAGTGCCGTTGTCATGGCTCGTACCGCGCATGGCTGGAGCGGTCCTGCGTTCCTTTCCAAGGGAACCGGCGGCATCGGAGCTCAGGCGGGCGTGACCAGAATGTCGGGAGTCATCCTTTACATGGATGCGGAGGACGTGCGTTACGTTCTCGAAACCGGCGGAGTTTTTCAGGGACGTGCGGCCATCACGTTACTTGATGAAGATTATGAGGGCAACCGTACGCCGGAATTCTACGAGACCGGAGATGTGGTCTTCATTGGCGAGACTTCCGGTCTTTTTGCCGGAATCGGCATCCGGGGCGGCGGACTCTCCAATCGGGACGGCCTGAATGCGGCGTATCACGACGTGAAGGACGGCAGCCCGGAAAATGTACTGTATAATACGGCCGAGGTCCCTGCAGGCGCACGTCATTTGTGCGACTTGCTGGACATGGCCGAAGCGGCGGCAAAGGCGTCTGCCGGTGAGAATAATGGCAGGAAAAAATAAAAGGGCGGTACCGAAGTACCGCCCGATTATGCTCTGGGGTGAGTGATGGGACTTGAACCCACGGCCACTTGGGCCACAACCAAGTGCTCTACCAACTGAGCTACACCCACCGTGTTGAGGAGAAAACTTCTAGCGAAGGTTTTTACTGCGGTCAAGCAAAAGAATAAAAAAAGGTAAACTATGGATAAACTTATCATTGAAGGTGGCGTTCCTTTACAGGGCAGTATTCAGGTCAGCGGTGCTAAAAACGCAGCATTACCAATCCTTATGGCGTGTTTGCTGGTCGAGGGAAAAGTCGAATTGAGCAATGTTCCGCGTCTTGCGGATATTCATACTTCGCTCAAGCTTCTCAACATTCTCGGCTGCGAAACGACCTTTGACAAAAATGATGCGACCAGCGATTGCCTCGATCTCAAACCCGAGGTCCGTACGAACTCGTCAAGACGATGCGCGCTTCCGTGCTGTGTCTCGGGCCGCTGCTTGCCCGTCTCGGCGAAGCCCGCGTCGCGCTTCCCGGCGGCTGTGCCATCGGTGCCCGTCCTGTCGATCTCCATCTGCGCGGACTGGAACGGATGGGCGCGGAGTTTGAACTGACTGAAGGGTATATCAAGGGAAAATGTTCCGGTCGCCTCAAGGGCGCGCGTATCACTCTCGATTTCCCGACCGTCGGTGGAACCGAGAACCTGCTCATGGCAGCCAGCCTTGCCGACGGCACGACTGTTCTTGAAAACGCCGCGCGTGAACCCGAAGTCGAAGATCTTGCCAACTTCCTCAACGCCTGTGGAGCGAAGATCACGGGCCAAGGCACCAGCGTCATCACCATTGAAGGCGTGAAATCCCTCAAGGGCTGCGAATATCGCGTCATGCCCGATCGTATCGAGGCAGGGACCTACATGGTCGCGGCAGCCATCACCGGCGGCGAGCTTGAAATTCTCGACTGTCCCTTTGAGGCGCTAGATGCCGTGAGCTACAAACTCCGTGAAATGGGTGTCTGGCTTCAGGAGGAGGACGGGTATGTTCTGGTTCGCCGAGCCAACGGACTCGTCAAGAATGTCGATGTCACCACGCTTCCGCATCCTGGTTTCCCCACTGACATGCAGGCGCAGCTCATGGCGCTCATGTGTTTCGGGCAGGGCGCGGGAACCATTGAGGAAAAAATCTTCGAGAATCGCTTCATGCACGTTCTCGAACTCGTCCGGCTCGGGGCGGATGTGCGTCTCAAGGGACGTACCGCCATGGTTCACGGCGTTGGCAAGCTGACCGGCGCACCTGTCATGGCTTCCGATCTCCGGGCCTCCGCGTCTCTCGTTCTTGCAGGTCTTGCCGCTGAAGGCACCACGACCATCGAGCGCATCTATCATCTTGATCGCGGATACGAAAACATAGAGGAAAAGCTCTCCGGCGTCGGGGCGCGGATCAAGCGGGTCAGCGAATAGTGATTCTGTGATTGAAGGGCGGTCCTTTCGGACTCCCCGAAGTTGCGTTGACAACAATAAAAGCGAGAAGGCGGTCGGAACACGATGTTCCGGCCGCCTTTCCCTGTGAGTGAGGTAGGATGTATGGTGTGATGCTCTATGCTTTGGTTACGCTGACAAAGTGCTCCTGCATGGAGACGGCTCCGCCGGATTTGTCATACTTGCGAATGCCCTTGGGCATGAGTTCGTTGTCAGCAACGCCCTTGCCCTTGGCGCGGGATTCGACGGGCAGGGTGTGTCCGAAGCCGTGGATCATGAAGATCGCCTCGGGGTGAATGAAGTCGGTGACAAATGCCCTGATGGAGCCGGTGTGACCGTTGCCCGTGACGTTGACATATTCGCCGTCTTCAATGCCGATAGCCTTGGCTCGTTCGGTGTTGATCCAGAGAGTGTTTTCGGACATGCGCTCGAACAGGAGCTTGTTGTTGACGGTGTGTCCCTGAGTGTGCAGGACGCAGCGGCCGAAGGTGATGCGGAATTTGTCCATGGGCGGACGCTCCGGGGACTCATACGGCTTGAGTGACGGCTGGCCGTCGGCTTCGAGCTTGGCGTCGATGATCTGGATTTTGCCGGAAGGGGTCTTGAAGGAGCCTTCCTTGACCGGCTTGTAGAGCGGCTCGGAGGCGAGGGTGACAAAGCCCTTTTCGTCGAAATCCTCAAGGGAGATGCCTGTGCCTTCGAGCTGGAATTTCCAGATGTCCTCGATGTTATCGTAATCCAGTTCGGACAATCCCATGCGCTTGGCGAGGCCTGCGTAGATTTCCCAGATGGCCTTGGTGTCATAGATCGGCTGCATGGCGCGTTTGCGCATGACGAAACCGGGTTTGGGGCCGTTCTTGGTCATGATGGTGTCATCGCGCTCAAGGAACGGCGAGATCGGCAGAACCACGTCGGCGTTCCACGCGGTGTCGGACCATGAGAACGTGGGGGCCACGATGAGTTCGATGTCGTCCCACATGGACTTGACGTCTTTGGAATCCGGGAAAGCCATGAGCGGGTCATGGCGGTTCACAATGTACGCCTTGACCGGGTAGGGCGCGCCGGATTCGGCAGCTTCATAGGCAAGGTGGACAAGGCCCGGACCTGCGTCAAAGTGCTTGCGGCCATCCATCCATCCCACGCCGTCAACGCGTTTGCCTTCGGGTTTGGGATAGAGGTTCATGAAGCTGTTCAGCCCCTTGGCTCCGACATCTCCCGGCTTGTTCATGAACGGCAGGCCGCCCTGTGCGCCGATGGCACCGAGCAGGGAGTTGATGATGTAGATTGTGCGGGTCATGTAGAAGGAATCACCGTAGCGGGCGGTCATCCAGCCGGGATGCCAGAGCACGCTCGGAGCGGCTTCGGCAAGCTGGCGACAGAAGTCGCGGATGGCGTCGGCCTTGATGCCGGTTTCCTCTTCGGCCCATTCCGGGGTGTAAGGCTGGACGAATTCCTTGAGCTTGTCGAAGTCTTCCATCCAGTCGGCAACGAATTTCTTGTCGTACAAGTCTTCGTTGATAAGGGTATTGATGACCGCGAGGTTGAAACCGTAGTCGGTGCCGGGGCGGATCATGAAGAAATTGTCGGCCTTGGTGGCAGGGACGTTGGCGCGGATATCGATGACCGAGAGTTTGCATCCTTTGCCCATGGCGTCGAGGAGGTTGTTGACCTCGGCGACGTTGACGGCTTCGAAAATATTGCGCTGTTGCAGAATGACGTGCTTGGCGTTTTTGAGATCGTAGGAAACGCCCTTGCGTCCGAATCCGAAAACAGAGAGGGCTGCGTTCTGAACGTTTCGGGCACAGGCGGAATCGTGGTTATTGTAGTTGGCTGTGCCGATGCCGCGCAGGAAGGCGCGGTAGAAATCACGGAACGGGCCGCCGCGGTCAGAGAAGAGAACCGAGTCTTTACCGTATTTTTCCTGAATGGCTGTGAGCTTGTCCGCCACGTAGTCGAGCGCTTCGTTCCACGAAACCTGTTTCCATTTCCCTTCTCCACGTTCGCCTTCGCGAATCATAGGGTACTGGGGACGCTCATCGTCGTGAGTCAGCGCCGGACCGGCTGCTCCGCGGGGGCAGAGAGAGCCCATGAGGCCTGCCGCGTGGGGGTTGCCTTGAACGTATTCGGCTTTGCCGTCAACGACCTCGACTTGAATGGGGCAGCGCACCGAGCACATGCCGCAGATGCTGTAGACATATTCCTTACTCATCGTATCCTCCTCCCACGGGGATGAAATTGTGACTCACGCAGGGTTGAAATATTGATACCTTAATCCGTACGGTGGAAGCTATCAACGTGTGTCAATTGATCGCAATGATATACCTGCATGTGAAAAGTATCACATGATTTTTTCAGTGAAAAGGGAAAAGTAAAAAATAAATGCCATTTGTATGGGAAATTTGTCACAAGCAGAAGTATCATTGACCAATCCGCCTTTTTTCCTCAGATGTTGAGTCATCTTAGGAACTGCGCGCATAAACGACATACTTGAGGTGTGAAATGGCCATTTACAAAATCAAATTTGACAAGAAGCGGTGTATCGCCTGTGACGCCTGTCTCGTTCATTGCAAGGTGAAGAACAAGGTGCCGGTAGGCCTGAGTCTCAACCGTCTCATCGCCGAAGGACCCATCGCCGACAAGGACGGGAAACCTTCTGCCAAGCTGAAGTACGAAAACTGTCGGCACTGTAAAAAGCCGATGTGTGTTCCTGCCAGTCAGGGTGCTTTTTATGTCAGGGAAGACGGCCTTGTCCTTATAGACGAGACCAAGGAGATCACCAAAGAGGTCGCTGAGGCGATCATCGAAGCGTGTCCCTGGCATATTCCGGTTTTCAATGATGCGACCGGAAAGCTCATGAAATGTGATTATTGCGTGGACAGGGTAGATGCCGGTGGCACTCCTGCCTGCGTGACCGGATGTACGGCAAGTGCGCTTACTTTCGTACGACCGGAATAGATAAGGTACTTGCTTGCCGCGTGTGGCGGTGAAGTTAATTTTCGGGGTAAACAACACGATTACTTTCTGAGGAGGAAAAGTGTTACGTTCCAACAAATCTCTTTTGATGCTGGCCCTGCTGGTCGCCGTCTGCTTTGTGGCGGAACCTGCGTGGGCTGATCGTCTGTCCGAGGCCATTGCCGAGGCAAAACCGCAGGGTGAGCCTGGTTATCTTGGCATTCCCGGCGCGCCGCAGCTCAACATCATCATCGGTCTTGTCTGGGCAGTGTGGGTTGGCTGGATTTTCTCTACTGTCGGCGCATTCGGCGGTATCATGGCCGGTGTTGGTCACATCACCATCTACGGCCTCGGCGACTACGCCAAGAGCTTCAAGAAAACCATGAAGCTCAACAAGGTCGTTACCGACTCCATCCGTGTGTCGAACCAGTGGCTCGTCGGTTGTTCCGCAGCCCTGTCCTCGTTCAACTACTATAAAGCAGGTCGCCTTGTGCTGCCGCTGGGTATCGCCCTTGCCATCGGTTCCGTTGCCGGTTCCTGGCTCGTGCCCTGGCTCACTGCTGGCAAGATCAGCCTGAAGGCCTACCTTGGTTACTTCGGACTCTTCGTCCTGTTCCTTGGTTGCTACCTCTTCTACGAAACCACTCCGAAGGGTCAGGCCAACAAGAAGGCCGCCAAGGAAGCTGCTGCAGCTTTCCAGAAGTCCGTCAAGGATCAGCAGCATGGTGCCGATGTCGATATGGCCGAGATGGGCGTCAAGGTTCAGAAGTTCACTCCGACTGCCTGTGAATTCACTTTCTTCGGCGTCGAATTCAAGTTCAATCCCCTGATCCCGGTTGTCGGTGGTTTCTTCATCGCAGCGCTGGCTTCCTTCCTCGGTGTTGGTGGCGGCTTCCTGCTGGTGCCGTTCCTGACTTCCGTTGCAGGTCTGCCCATGTACCTCGTTGCCGGTACCTCCGCCATGGCGGTCTTCATCGGTATGGTCAACTCCATCGCATCCTACATGCTGCTCAAGCAGACTCCGGTTGAATGGGGCCTGATCGGTGCAGAACTTATCGGTATCGTCATCGGTTCCGTTATCGGACCCAAGACCTCCAAGTTCATCCCGGACAGAGTCCTCAAGTACATCTTCATCGTGCTCGCCGTTTACGTTGGTGTTCGCTACACCACCAAGGGCTTCCTCGGTTACTCCCTGGTTCCCCCTTCTAAGTCGCGAGTCATAACGCAAAGATAACAGGGGCCGCCCATTTCGGGCGGCCCCCATAAAAAAACAGGAAATACAATGACCGGCCAAATGATATATGAATTTCTCGACCCCTGGATGATCTGGGCGTTTCGTCTTACCGACAATCCGTATGTCGGTTTCGCCATCGGCATCTTCTGGGTCAGCCTTGCCGCCACCATTCTGGGTGAACTGTGCATGGCCGGTATCTACTTTCTTAACGCAAAGCATTTCGCCAAGATCAATCGCGAAATGGTCGGGCACCACAATCTTTCGGTCAAGGCCATAGCTGTTAAGAATAAGAAAGCGTGGAAGGCCTGTAATTCTATTGCAAACGAAGCCTTTGGCAGAAATTTCTTTTCTCACATCGCGCTTTTCGCATCATCTTGGTCGTGCCTTTCGGTATCGGCTGGCTTTTCTATCGTTTCGGAGAAGTTGATTTCATAGTCCCCTTTATTGGTGAAGTCGGCCCCCCGTTCATCTTTATTCCCGCCTATATCCTGACTCGGTTTTTGTTCGGTAAAGCCAAGCCCTGGCTTCCCGTCTTCAAGACCATCAAGCGCAAAATCAAGGAAAACGAAGGCGAAGAAGAAATGATGATGTTTTCCGATTTGATGAATAAGTCAAAAAAGCCGACTGGCAGTGACCCTTTGCCCGAAAGCTCATAGATGTGTGACCAAAATAAAAGCCGTCCAGAACAGGACGGCTTTTTTGTTGTTTGATATCGGATAATGAAGAGAGACTTTGTGGCCTTTTTGTCATGTACTCAGGTTTGAATTGTTTCCGGGCGCAGGCTGGAAAGAGCCTGTTACGGGGCGATAATCTTGGGAGATGGCAATCAGCAGGCAGTAGCAGGATGGTGTGTAAAAAAAATCAAGCCAACCTTGCCGTCTGGTGAGTCGGAAAGGCTGGCTATGGTTTGCTGGCGAGATTGGAGATGTTTTATCAGTTTTATTTCTGGCTCATGACTGTGTCGACATCAGCTGTGAAACCTTCGATGTCGCTGGGGCCGAGCAGGTAGAAACGTTCTTCCGTCTGGAGGCAGAGCACGTCGGGACGGTTGGCGACAACGACAGCTTCCTTGGAACCTTTGAGTTCGATGATGCCGGAGCGGTACCCTGCGAACTGCATCATTTTCTTGGTTTTGACGGGCTTGAAGTCTTCGTCGGTGGTGAGATTGACAGGGAAAGCCTTTTCAACGGAGGCCCAGGGGATGACGGCACTGGCGAATGGGGGCGCGGCGAGAAGGACTCCCTCGTCTGCCACGGTGATGCTGGCACGCTTGGGATTGATGTAAAGCATGTACCAGTAGAGAACGGAAAGCGGGCCCGCAACGGCTATAAGGCAAATGCCGGTCCACAGAAGTCCGGACCGGAAGCTCCAGGTAACGGCGGCAGCCACAACTGCAATGAAGGCGAGCAGCGCGATCAGAACAATTTTTTCATGGGGATTTTGTATGTATTCGCCACGGGGTCTCCTTGGTTATGGGCGTGATGGCGGAATAAGTTGCGTAATGACCTGTTTATACGGTGTAATGGGCAGGTTGCCAAGTGGTATAATAGCTGAGATGCCGGATAATTGTTGAATTGTCGGGGTTGAAGACGAGTGGTGAACGTGTAAGGATTGACGGATGATGCGAGATAGATTGTTTGCAAGTTATTTTCGACTGTTCTTAGTGGCTGTTTTGGCAGTCATGATGCTACTACTCGGTGGTTGCGGAGATGATGAACCTGCCATTCGGGTGGATCTGGGCCGAAGAGACAAGCTGGTCGCACCGCAAAAGCAGGAGGCTATTACATACGCATACCTGCCGCAGTATTCTCACACCGTCTCCTTTCAGCGGCATCGGGCGCTCTTGCAATATCTTCGTGAAACCACCGGCTTGCCGCTTCGTCAGATTTTTCCCGACACGTTTGATGAGCATATCAAGATGGTCGAACGTGGTGAAATCGATATTTCGTATTCCAATCCTTTTGTTTACATCAAGCTTGCCAAGGCCGGGGCAACGGCGTTCGCACGGATTCTGGAGCCATCCGGAAAACCTGATTTTCAGGGCCAGATCATTTGCCGAAAGGACAATCCGACAATCAAGAGTATCGAAGAGTGCCGCGGCAAGCGATGGATCGCTGTGGACCCGCGTTCCGCAGGAGGCTATCTTTTCCCGCTTGGGTTGTTTTATGACCATGGCATTTTCCTGAAGGATTTTGAGGAAGTCGAGTTCGCACCGGGGCCGGGTGGCAAGCAGGAAAAAGTTGTGCTCGGCGTTCATGCCGGTGCGTATGACGTGGGCACTATTCGCAAGGGGACACTGAATGTCGTGGCGGAGAAGGTGCATCTGGATGATATCCGGGTGCTGGCGGAGACCCGGCCATATCCCGGTTGGGTCTATGCCGCTCGCAAGGGGCTTGATCCGGCTGTTGTGGATGCCATTGCACAGGCCATGTTCGCATTGAATTGTGAGGGGGAGCAGGCCTGTATCCATGCTTCGCAGATTCTGGATTCGGCTGGTATCCGGGGAATCATTCCGGCTGTTGATGTGGATTACGATCCGGTTCGTGAACTGGCGAAGAAACTTGGGCTGGATTAGGGAGCGTCATGCGTATTTTCTCCAGACTCAAATTCAGGACCAAGCTGAATATCGGCATGTCGTCGATACTTGTTGTCATGGCTGCGTTGTTGCTTCCCCTTGTGGGGAGGATGACAGTCGAGACGCTTGTTGAAGAAAATAAGCTGCGTGGTCAGGCCCTTTCCGAAAGTCTGGCAGCACGGGCTGTGGAACCCATGCTTGCGCTTGATTTTCTGCGACTGAAGAACATGGTAGATGAACAGATTGCTGTTGGTGATGTGGTGTATGTCTTTGTTCAGGATGCAGTCGGCCATGTCCTCGCGCATACTTTTCATAAAGGATTTCCACTTGATCTGATTCGGGCGAACAGCGTTGAAAATGGACAGAAAATTCATATTCAGCTGCTGGCAGACGGAGCCTCCCGTATTTATGATTTTGCTTCACCTGTGGTCGTGGGGACAGATCGTATCGGCACGGTCCGTATCGGCTTGTCCAAGACACGCATCAACGCGACGGTGCATCGCCAGTTGACCATGGTGGCCGGTTTTCTTTTCCGGTGCGTTGCTGTTGGCCGTAATACTCGGAAACCTTTTTTCCAGACAGGTTGCAAATCGAATCGGCCGACTCAAGGAACATGCCGAGTCCATGCTCATGGGCGATCTGGATATGCAGTCCGGACCGTCTGATGTCACCCATTGCTGGGAGCGGCAGCAGTGCGGGCTTGAGGCCTGTCCCGCATATGGCGATACTCGACGGAGGTGCTGGTATATTGCCGGAACCATGTGCCCGGAATGCAGTGACGGTAACGGACGTTCGCGGAAGCAGGATTCCTGCCGCATGTGCAAGGTCTATCGCGAAGGCGCGGGTGACGAGTTGCAGGATCTAGCCGAGACGTTTGACGTCATGGCCTTGTCCCTCAAGACGCATATAGGTGAACTGCAGACCGTGGAACGTGACCTGCGTGACCAGCAGCGTCTCATGCGTACCATTCTTGACGTGACGCCGGATCGCGTTTCACTGATCGATACCCGGTTGCGATACATGGGAGCCAACCGGACTTTTGCCCATCATGTAGGTCTTGAAGTGCCGGAACTTGTCGGAAAGACAGACTTTGATATTTTTGATGAAAAGCGTGCCGAGGAACGGCATATGGCGGCCCGTGATATCCTTGATTCAGGATTGCGGCTTGATACGCAGGTCGTGGTGGAGGAAGATGGTGTGGAGCGGTGGTTTCATGTCGTCTGCATCCCTGTTCATGGCGATAACGGCCGTATTACCGGCATGTTGCGGACCGACCGTGATATCACTGATCTCAAGGGGTATGAACGCCAGATTGTCCAGGCGCAGAAAATGGAATCGCTCGGCCTTATGGCTGGTGGCGTGGCGCATGAGATCAATACACCGCTCGGTATCATTCTCGGTTACTCCCAGTTGCTGCAGGAAGATGTGGAAGAGGGAAGCCAGATTTATCAGGATCTGTGCGTGATTGAAAAACAGACGCAGGTTTGCAAGAAGATCGTTGCCGACTTGTTAGGCTTTTCGCGTCAGGCGGATTCCACCAAGCGGGAAATGTGCTTCAATAATTCGGTTATGGAGGCGATCAGTCTTGTTCGGCATACGTTCCAGCTCGATCATGTGGAGATCGTAACCGAACTGGATGATCGTTTCCCCGTTATTTACGGTGATCCCGAAAAACTGAAACAGGTCTGGATCAACCTGTTGACCAATGCCCGTGATGCAATGCGCGAGAAGGGCGGAACCATCCTCGTCCGCACGCGTCTTGATACCCCTGTGGGGATTGTTTCATTGTGGGTCGCAGACACTGGTGAAGGGATTTCCGACGAAGGAATCAAGAAGATTTTTGATCCGTTTTACAGTACCAAGCCCGTGGGTCTTGGGACCGGACTCGGTCTGTCTGTCTCGTTTGGTATTATTGAAGATCATGATGGTGACATTCATGCAACCAGCCCTGTGCCCCCGTCGTTCGAGTTTCCGCAGGAATATCTGGGCAAAGATGCCGGGGCGGGCACTTTGATCGGGGTGAATCTTCCGCTGGACCACGGCGAAGAGGAAGAGATGGAAGAGTCCGGTAAGAGTGTGAAATACAAGGGTAATGAATAAGGAGCAGAGATGGCTGATATAATTGTATTGGATGATGTTTCCGATGCAGGAGCGCTGGTTAAGCGTATCCTTGAGCGCAAAGGACATAGTGTGACGGCCTTCACCGAAGAGGAAGATGCGCTGGAGCATGCCCGGAAAAATCCCGTGGATCTCGCCATTCTTGATATCAAGCTCAAGAAGCTTACCGGCGTTGAGGTGCTTGAGGAACTCAAGAAGGTCAATCCGGGGATACGGGCCATTATGCTGACCGGATATCCCACACTTGAAACCGCTCGTGAATCGCTTCGGCTCGGCGCACAGGAGTATTGCGTCAAGCCTATCAACAAGGACGAACTCGAAACCAAGGTCGCGGAAGTTCTCGACGCTTAGGAGACAGAATGCTGGTCACACAACTTTTCAAGCACTGGACCTATCAGGTGTTCGCACCGGGTACTTTGCTCCGGCGCAAGTATGAGGCGTTCAAGTCGTTGTTGCGGCATGATGCCATTGCATTGGAGCTCATTGCCGACCTTGAGGAGTTGTTTTACGGCGAAAAACTGGCTGACCGTCAGCGGGCCAACTGGCTTGCCGGTCAGTTGGCCGAAGCCGTGCAGACCATGTCCGGGCAGCTTGTGGAGATGAATCCGTCCCGTTACATGGACCTGCCTGATTATTTTCGCAAGATTCAGTTTTATGTCCGTATGGCCATGGAACTGGAACAGCCGGATGTGGGGCCTCCGTATATACTTTCGCTGGAAGACGCTGCCTCGCTCCCCCGACTTGCGGGCGGCAAGCGGCCAACCTTGGTCGGGCGCACAATGAGGCCCATGTGCCGGTGCCTCCAGGATTTGTCGTAACCGCCAATGCTTTCAATTATTTCATTGATTTCAATGGCCTTCGCGACAAAATGGAAGAGATGCTTCGTGAGATGGTGGTGCATGACCGGGATATGCTCGCTCATCTGACGGCTGAAATGCAGGAACTCATTCTGGCGGGAGAGGTGCCGGAGGATATCGCCCGCGGCATTCGTTTCGCCGTGTCCGAGATCATCACTGGCGATGACCTTATCGCGGTTCGGTCGAGCGCCCTTGCCGAGGATGGCGAAATTTCCTTTGCCGGACAGTATGCCAGCGAACTCAATGTGCAGCCGAATGATGTGCTTGAGGCGTACAAGCGCGTTCTGGCCGGAAAATATTGTCCTCGTGCCATAACCTATCGTATTTCAAATGGTTTGACCGACAGCGACACGTCCATGGCCGTGCTTGTCATTCCCATGGTGGATGCGGATACGGCAGGCGTGGTCTATTCTCTTGATCCCGACTGTATGGGGCAGGACAGTGTCGGGGTGTACGGTGTGCGCGGCCTTGCGCACAATCTGGTGGACGGAAGCGTGTCTCCGTCCAAGGCCGTTCTTTCCCGTGACAGAAAGCTGCAACTCGATGAAGGCTGTGCGCCGGACGAGGGCGGGCTGCCATCCGAAGAAACATTGGTACGCCTTGCTGAATACGCCATGCGGCTTGAGCGTGTTTCGGTGGACCTCAGGATATCGAGTGGGCCGAAGACGTGACCGGCGAGTTGTTCATCTTGCAGACTCGCCCCTTGCAGCTTGAACGGGATGAGGCCGCGGATGATACGATTCCCGTTACCGCGCCGCCGCTTGTCGAAGGATTGGAACGGGCTTCCACCGGTGTCGGGTGCGGAGAAGTCTATTACGCTGACACCGGAGAGAGAATAGCACGTATTCCGGATGGTGCCATCGTGGTCACTCCGACTTTAAAGCCGGCCCTGTTGACGTTCATCAGCAGGATGAGCGGCGTTATTGCGGGCAACGGCAGCAGGGCGAGCCATTTTGCATCAGTGGCGCGGGAGTTTGGTGTGCCCGTGTTGGTCGGCAGTCAGGATACTTCTCTTGCGCCCGGGCGTCTGGTGACCGTGGACGGTACCAACGGCATGATTTTCGATGGCTGTGTCGAGGCGATTCTAACCCGCGGGCGGACAGGAGAGAAAATATCGGAGCGGGTGCTCAAACAGTATGAGGCCGTGGTTCCGTTGACCGTTCGGTTAAATCTTACTGATCCGCAGGCCGAGGACTTTTCACCGGAAGGGTGCCGCTCATTGCATGACGTGGTGCGCTTTTGTCATGAAAAGGCCGTGGGCGAGATGTTTTCGCTTGTGGACAAAAGAGGCCGCGGCATGGGGTCGTCACGGCGGCTCAGAACCAGCCTGCCGCTGGTCATGTATCTTCTTGATCTGGGTGATGGGCTGTTTGCCAATGCGGGTGATGCGAAATACGTCATGCCGCAGGATATAAAAAGCCGTCCCATGTGGGCGCTGTGGTACGGGCTGTCTGATCCCCGTGTTAAGTGGCCGGAAAACTGACGCACATGGACTGGGAAGAGTTCGACAAATGGCGGGTGGCATCTTCAGTTTTGATTCCAAGCTGCTTGCGAGTTACGGCCTTATATCCGAGGACTATCTGCACTTGATGGTCCGTTTCGGTTATCATTTTTCCGTGGTGGATTCCGTGTGCGGGGCCGACAGCGGTGCCAACTATATCAATTTTCGTTTCAAGGGCGGTGGGGCCGGTTTTGATCAACGGCTTCTGCGGCTTGAATTCATCCGTCGGGTTTTGAAGCATTACGGTTTCGAGATTCAGACACGTGGTGACATGATTGATGCTAGATGTCACCGCCTCGGAGAGAATGAGACGCGGCGAATTCTTATGCGGCTGGGGGTACCTGATGGCTATTACGCGGCTTATGGACATGCGTATGCAAAATGAAGAGCACGTAGCCATCGAGGTCGAGCGGTTTATCGAGAGTGCGGAGAGTCGGGATGAAGCTGCTTCGTCATAAGCCGGTGTATCAGTCACATGGGTGACCGATCAGCTTGGCGTGGGGCATGCTCCATGAGCCATCCGCAGCTTGACGCCATTCGCAGTCAGGGAATTGATGCGATTCTCAATCTGTGCGGTGAATTCTGCGATTTGCATGATATCGAGAGTGAGGCGGGTTTTGAAGTGCATTACCTGCCCCTTGATGACGAGGAAGCGCCGGGGCTTATCGAACTGGAGAAAACGCTGGAGTGGCTCGACGAAGCCATTTATCTCGGCAAGAAGGTGCTCATTCACTGCCGTCACGGCATCGGACGGACCGGCACTGTGCTCAATGCCTATCTGCTGCGGCGTGGGTTGGGACACAAACTTGCGGGGCGGGCGCTCAAGAAGCTCAAGTCCAAGCCTGCGAATTTCGTGCAGTGGCGTACCATTCGCAAATACGGTAAAAAAAGCGGACGTCTTACGGTGCGCGAACCGTCCCTTGAGTTCAAACGTCTGGTTGATTTGACACCATTTTTCAATGATTATGAGGAATTGGTGCAACGTGTCGATGAGCGCATTGTTGATGGTGCGGGTTGTCAGTCCTGTGGACAGGATCATGACATGTGCTGTCGAACTCCGGTTCGATTGAGTCTGGCAGAGGCAGTGCATGTCAGTCATCGCATCAATCTGGAATTGAGCAGTGATGAGCGGGTGGCAGTTATTGAGCGTGCCGTTGCCACGGCTCAGGCCGAGCGGCAGGCGGCGCATGATCTCGGTGACGAGCGTGAGGGCGTGGAATACTGTCTTTCCGGTGTGGACGCGGTGTGTCCGTTGTCGCTTGATGGACAGTGCATGCTGTTTGATTATCGACCGCTTCAGTGTCGGGCGTTCGGGCTTGACGAGAGTGCCGGTGACTTGTTGTGGGGGGAGATGCTGACCCCGGCTCTCGAAAAAATTTCTTCGGAAATGTGGTTTGCTTACACTGGGGCCATGACCGGAGCCGAGTTGCCGCTTTTTTCTCTACCGGATGTGGCGTCCGGCAAATTCATGGAGACTGTTTTCAAGTTCATGATGCAGCAGGGGATTGGCGACGCTGGCTAACAGAGTGGCTTCCTGCTATGCTTCAGGCGACCGTAATGCATGAGGATCGCCCGTGAATGACCTATTTTCTTCTTTTACCTCCCGCCTGAACGTCCCCGGTCTGTTGCCGTGGCAGAGCTATTTTCTCGCCTTTGTTCTCGGCGTCTTTTCATATCGCTATCCGGTTGCTTCCCTGACTGCGCTTGGTGTGGTCTTTTTTTGTGGATGCCTGTTTCCGGGGCTGGTTGAAGCGGCTTCCGCTTCTGGCGTTTCTGATGTGCGCTGTGTTCGGGTTCAGCTATGCGGCACAGCGCGCTACCGAGCCTGTGGATATCCCGGAGTGATGGAGAAGCGTACATCGGTCGTCGTGCATGGCGTGGTGGACAGGAGTGAGCCGAGGACTGACCATCGGCGGCGGATTATCCTGCGTGATCTGCGATATGAATTGGATGGGCAGGAACGATCG
>LQAJ01000253.1_pt1 | contig 16729 bp, 18 predicted proteins | sample 1535811 | NCBI WGS metagenome assembly LQAJ01 (sample SAMN04331587, study PRJNA305678) | bioreactor metagenome | isolation source: bioreactor_6 inoculated with Wadden Sea sediment 2nd replicate of a... | place: Germany: Wadden Sea, Janssand Flat
TTGATGCTCCTGATGCAGGCATCCATTTGTTTTCGCGGGCGACCTCAAGGGAGTCCTCACCATATCCCATTCAATCTCGAAGGTGATGCGATCGGTCGGAGAGTTTTCTCTTATGGTGTTGTAGGTTTTGAAGCAGTCGATATCCCCATCTCCCAATGCGACTCCGTGGAACCGAATGCCGAACTGGTCGCGGTCCAGTTTGTGATCGCAAAAGTGGTTGGAAAAAGCATAGGGTGCCAGTTTCTCCACTGCCGATTCCGGGTTTTCAAGGACGCCCATGGAATTTACCGTGTCCACGCAGGCTCCCACAAGTGGATGGTCGATTCTGTCAATCAACCACAGGATTTCATCGGCGAAAGTTTCAGTATGATTTTCCAGAGCCAGCTTTATGCCGGTTTGCTCCAGAAGGGGAAGCGCGGCCATGACTTCATCATAAACGTCGCAAAGCTGTTTCATGACTTGCGGGTGGAAGCAGCTGCCGTAGAGGGGGCGGGGGCGGCGGATATCCAGACTGATCTTGCCCAGATCCGCGCCGATTTTCTCGGCGATGCGGATGCCTTCTTCCACGGAGTCGGTCAAACGGGGGTCGAACTCTTCGTCCAGCGAGAAGTTGTATTCCAAATAAAGCCCTCTGGCTTCAGCGGCTTCCTTGACTTCTTTCAGATGCTGATCGTCCTTTGTTTCCAGATCACAACCTGTAATGTGAAGGCCATCCAGCCCCCATTCCACGGCCTTGTCCATTAACTGTGTCAGGTTCATCTCCTTGGGACGAGGTTCCGCAACCATACCCCAGTTCTGACCGAGTCCCCAAAGATGAAGTGTGTAGGTGTGCAGTCCCAATTTCATTTTCTTACCCATGGTGAAGCCTCTTTGGTTGAAGGTTTTACAGAGTCGCCGCTTCCTTTGAGAATGTGTCAGGCGTTTTCAATGGAAACAGTCAGATTCAGCATTCTCAGGCTCTTGGTGTTGACAGGAGTGGACCCATGAAATGTTGTCGCGCTTTCTGACAAAAGGGTTGCGATGCGTTTCATGGGACGCTCGTTCATCAGGTCTTGACCCTTTGCGATGACAGATAGCAACGGATATGCCACATGCGAATGCAATCGGATAAATTGGTTTAAACGGTTGAAAACAAGTGATAAAAGCTGAGGGTGGATGGGGGCGATCGGAATATGTGAGGGGAGAGTGGCTACAAACCGAACTTTAAAAAATTAAAAGTCTGATTTTAAAAAGACAAAAGAATTTTAAAGCGCGGCTTTGAGGGACGGCTGTCAATGAATGAAAATCGCTTGTTGGGCTGATTTTACAGGAGAAAGTCTTTGCGAAGAATGCTGTGTTTTTTCATTTTGTAATTGAGCAACTGAGGAGAAAGCCCCAGGCTTCTTGCGGCCCTTGAAACGTTGCCTTGAAAAAACGCCAACATCTCGCGAATTGTCTGGCTTTCGTTTTCAGCCTGGATTTTCGCAAGGGACTTTCGAGGGAGGGCCGCAACCGTGGCAGGCGCTTGAGAGTCCGTTGGAAAAATAACGTTAAGCGGAGCTGTCGGAGATGGGGGCGTCTCTGTTTGAGGAGAGGAGCCATGGGAATCGAGGGCGGCGTGGGGGCCGAGGTGGTCGTTTCCCTGATGTGGGCAGGCAGGTGCCGGATGGCGATTGCTTCACCTTCCGTGACAAGATTGACCGCCCCTTCTATGACATGTTCCAGTTCCCGGACATTGCCGGTCCAGTGGTGATTGCGAAACAGGTCCATCACGTCGGCAGAGATGGCGTTGATCTTTTTGTCGAGGAGGAGACTGTATTTGTGGAGAAAATGGCGAATCAGTTTTTCCAGATCCCCCACCCGTTCCCGGAGTGGCGGTATACGGATGATCAGGACACCCAGACGGTAGAGCAAGTCATAACGAAGGCTCCTCTTTCGGCAGCCTGATGGGGGTCCTCATTCACTGAGCTGATGATCCGGATATCCATGTCAGTCTCTTTCAGGGAACCGATACGCCGAACCTTGCGCTCCTGAATGACCCGCAACAGTTTGGCCTGCAATCCGATGGACATGGAGTTTATTTCGTCAAGGAAAAGAGTGCCGCCGTCGGCCTGCTCGAAAAGTCCCTGCTTGTCCAAGGCTCCGGTAAAAGCGCCTTTGGCGGTACCAAAAAGTATTCCTTCCAGCAGGTGCTCGGGAATTGCCGCACAGTTGATTGCGGTAAAAGGCTTGTCTTTTCGTGCGCTCTGGTTGTGGATGGATTGGGCCAGAAGTTCCTTGCCGGTTCCGGTTTCGCCGTAGAGCATGATGGAGGACGGCGAATCTGACGCTGCGCGGGCTGATTCCACCGCTGTAACGAATTCAGGAGATTTTCCGATGATATCCTTGAATGAAAAACGGGTACCGTTTCCCCGGTCGCGGTTTCTGGCAGGGGTGGCTGGAATGTTGAAGGTTCGTATTTCGCGACTTGCATGCGGCTGGGAAATGGTTTCAAAGGTCTGCCGTGTGATGCTGTAATCCCTGACAAAGCAGATCGTGCCGATGAGTGTGTCATTGGAGAACAGCGGGTACACATTGTGTATGGAGTTGACGACTTTTCCCAGTCGGGTGCGATAATAGCAGGCAAAGTCATTGACAGTTTCGCCTGAGTTTACGCATTTCATGATGGGGGTGTCATCATCATCCACACGGTAACAGTCCATGACCTTTTTCCCTATCACGTCATTCGGATCAAGGTTGTCAATGCGTGCCTGAACGTCGTTGAAGTAGAGGATTGTGCCAGTGGTGTCCGTTATTACCACTCCCATATAAAACTGGTCGAAAACCGAAAGGAAGGGGATGGAGCCGGGATCAATATTCGGGAACAGATTATGAATTGCGGTTGGTTTCATCGGTCATTTTTCTGCTTGTAAAATGCATTTACTGCTCATGTATTATTCATAGATACCAGTTTTTTAAGGATTAGAAAATGCTTATAAGCCGATGAAGTTGTTATCTGTGTTACATGGGCGGTGTGTTTTTGTATCCGTTTCAGGAACAGGCATAAAAAAAGGACGGCACCAGATGGTGCCGCCCTTTCATATTGCTTGATGGGAACTCTATTTCTCGCGCTTGCTCATGGCGAGACGCATGCAGAAAGCTGCGCCGCCCCAAGTGATGCCGAGACCGAGAATCATCATGATGATTGCAGATGAAGTCATGTCTGTCTCCTATTTCTTGTTGATGAAGCCGGGTGCGGGCTGCTTCTTGTTCAGCCAAACGGCGATGATGAAGGAGACCGGGACCAGAGACCAGCCCAGGGCCACGAGATCCTGAACCTTGTAACCGCCGTAGGGGGTGCCGAAGTCGGTGACCAGATTCATGATGAAGGTGTAACCGAGCACCAGTACTGTGATGATGCTCAGGCATGCCTTCCACAGACCGCCGACGGGGAAGTCGGAAGTTGCGTTGACGTGCTTTTGGAGGTCGTTCAGCTTGATTACGTAGCTCAACAGCATGATCTCAAGAAGAGCAAGGCCGAGGATGCAGATGTTGTTGATGAAGTGGTCCACGATGTCGAGGATCAGCAGGCCGCCGCCGGTGCAGAAGATGATGGTAACGGCAAAGCCGAAGCCACAGACTGCGGAAACGGTTGCCTTGCGGCTCCAGCCGAACTTGTCGATGAAGGAGGAGCATACGGCTTCCACGATGGAAATGTGGGAGCTGACGCCTGCCATGCTCAGGCAGACAAAGAACAGTGTGCCGATGAAGGCCGGGGCGGGCATGGTGTTGATGGCCGCCGGGATGGTGATGAACGCGAGGCCCACACCTGCGCCAGCTACGTCACTGACGGACTGTCCGGTTTCATGAGCCATGTGACCGAGAACCGCGAAGATCATCACGCCTGCGAGCATGGAGAAGCCGCAGTTGATGAAGACGGTCATGGCCGCGTTGTTGTTGATGTCGGATTTTTCCGGCAGGTAGCTGGAGTATGCCAGCATGATGGCAAAGCCGAGCGACAGGGAGAAGAATATCTGGCCGTATGCGTCGGCCCAGACACTGAAGTCGGTCAGCTTGCTGAAGTCAGGCTGGAAAAGGAAGTTCAGGCCGGTGGTTGCGCCGGGAAGGGTGACCACGCGGGCGATGAGTACCAGCACGAGGATGAACAGCAGCGGGATGAGAATCTTGCATGCGCGTTCGATGCCTTTGCGGATACCCGAGGTGCAGGCGAGCCATGTGATGCCCCATGCAAGGGTGCACGCTCCGAGGATGGACCAGCGGATGCCGCCCAGTTCCAGCGGGGAACCGGTCAGGCCGAGGTATTCACCGAAGAAGAATCCCTTGGGATCGGTGCCCCATGACTGATTCAGCGCAAAACCCGTATAGTTGAAGGTCCACCCGATGACCGCGACATAGTAAATGGAGATGATCAGCGCGACCATGACCTGCATCCAGCCGATCCATTCCCAGCGGGAACCGAGAGAGCTGAATACCTTGGGTGCGGATCCCTGTACTTGTGACCCATGCCGAATTCCATGATCATGAAGGGGATGCCCGCGGTGATAAGGGCGAAGATGTAGGGGATGAGGAAGGCGCCGCCGCCGTTCTCGTATGCCATGTAGGGAAACGCAGATGTTGCCCAGACCAATTGCGGAGCCCACCGCTGCCAGAATAATCCGGCGCGGGAACCCCATTGTTCACGCTGTGCATAATAAAATCCTGTTTTGCCGTTCACTTCCGCCTGCTGGACGGAAAGGATAAGGCAATTGGAATGTAACGCATACATTGAAATCGCCAACAGTACACGCATGGCAACGCTTCTCCCCGCGTTCCATGCAAGCTCTTTTGGCAGCCTTTTTGAGGCTCCCAAATGAAAAGCCGAAAATTCTTTATGACAATCTTGTAACAATGTCCACACGGAATTTTGCCATAATGCCGAATAATCTTCTGTTGAAAGAATATTTAAAAGAATTTGAAGAAAAAACAATGTGTTTTGAGAATGGTCGGGAGACGTTTATTTTGTTTTTTGGGGAAATGTGGTGATTTTTCTTTTGGAAAATTCGGTAGGGAAATCAGCGTTTGTTCTGCAAGGGGGAAAGAGGGTTTTCTCTTCCTCAAGCAAGGGGAATTTTACTGAAAATAGGTAGACTGCCAGACGCAGGCAGCGTGCAAGGTGCGACGTATGTCCTCATACGGGAGAGTTGGGTGACGGCGCAGCAACGACTTTGTGTTTAAAACATTCGGCTTGCAGCCTTGTCGCTTTTCTCTTTGTTTTTCACGCATAAAAAAACGACCTCTGCCGTAAGACAGAGGCCGTGAATTTTACTGCGTGAATCAGATTGGTCTGGGTGTGCCGGCTGCGAGGCGCAAGCCGAGTTCAAGATCGAAGCGTATCTACATACGCGAGAGTTTGAACACGGCGCAGCAACGAAGCAGACGGTGCGCCCAGGACAATCTGAGGTTAGTCGTCGAAGTCGCCTTCGGGTCCCTTGTCCGTGTCGATTTCGGCAGCGCGGGCCTTGATCTTTTCTTCGGTCCATTCTGCGGCATCGACGAATTTTTCAACCTTGGGGCCGAGATCGTAGGAACCGGCGCGAAGGATGATGTCGTTGGCGATGTCTGCAGTGTCGGTGGCGTTGAAGACCTCGGTGAGCAGATGGTGGACAAAGCCTTCGACCGCGTCGACCATGCGCTGACGGGTTCCGGCATCCTGTCCCTGCCAGCGGCGTTCAAAGGGCAGATTGAGCTTCTTGTAGTTGCCGCCGGTGATGCCGTTGGCATCGGCGTAATCGACCATTTCGGTCCAGAGTTCTTCGGTCAAGCCTTCGCCCACGACTTTGTCGAAATGATCGTCGTCGGCCATGATGCGTTGCCGAAGTCATTGACGCGTACGCCCCATGCGATCATCTGGAGGGCCGTAGCGACGTTTGCCTTGGTGGTCTGGGTCTGGGCGGCAATTTCCCTGAGGCGGTTGGAGTCGTTGCCGGACGTGCCGTGCTGTGCTCCGGAAGTGCCGTAGGGGCGAGAGCCTTGTGGATTTCGCCGGTAAGCCCGACCTGAATGCCGGTGCCGGAGCTTCGATGCCGTGGGTGGTGCCGTTGTTGAGGGCGATCCAGTCCGGGCAGAGGCCGTGGGCATTGAGACCCTGACAGAGAAATTCGGCTTCCACGGGGGTGGAGAGACCGAAGGACCCCTTGATCTCGCCGATTTCCGTTTCGTATCCGGCCCATGCGGGGATGGAAGAGGAAACTTCGATGTTGGCGAGGAGATTGAGGTCATCTGTCATGTGCGATGCATCAAGCGCGATGGAGGTGATGCCTGCGTCGAAAAGGGAAGGAATTTCAGCCTTGGCTACAGCGACGTCTTCCCATTTTTCATGAAATAGTGGTCTGCGTGGACGGCGACCGGGATGGTGATGCCGAGCTTGTTGCAGAGGTAGTCAACGCGGCGGGCGATGTTCCAGAGGGTGGTCGGGCAGTAGGTGGCTTCACTGCGTGCGATTTCGATGATGATGGCGGCATTGGCGCGCTGTGCTGCCTTGAGCGCTCCTTCGATGATGAAGATGTTGCGTCCGTTGGCAGCGATGGTCATTGCCTGACCTTTTTCGATCATGGCGCGGTCAATGACTTTGCCGCTGACGATAAGTGCCTGGGAATTGGGGAAATTTTGAACGACGTTCGGCGGCCGACCGATAGCGAGAGCCTTTTTGAATGTATCCTGGGACATGCCCATCCTCCTTGAAGATATTTAATAAGCGGAATGTTCGTGTGGAACTGCATATTAAAAACGAATTATACCGAAAAGTCAAAATTCAGCTGCGGCTTTTGTTCGACTCCCTGCGCACCTGAGCACATCTCCCGTAGCGGTAGGCAATCGCTACGGGAGATGCTGCACAGATCGACAAGAAACGGCCGGCTACATGGTTGCAGCCTGACGCCGCACGCGTTCGCTGGTACGGCTCTTGCGCGGACGGGACGGCTCGGCGCTGTCCACCGGCATGAGCGTGTACCCGAGTTCGCGGGCCATGAATTCGAGAATGGAGACATTGTGTGTCGCCTTGACGATCTCGAACATGGTTTCCGCGCCGAGCTTGGCATGCGTGTCAAAAGGGTTGAGTTCACGAAGCAGTGTCGAGTACGGCTTCTTGATTTCACGACACACCTCCTTGGCGGAGACGCGTCCTTCCAGAACCACATCCTGCATCTTCTTGGTCAGGTTCTTCTCAAACATGCTTTACCCCCCACATGTTGGAATTTCTGCCTAGTATTAGAGTTATCCCAAATTTTCGTTTTGCGTCAACGAAAATTGAAAAGAAACGAATGTTTTTTGAAAGGGATCGGGTGGGTTTTGTGGAAAAATGAATGAAAAAAAGAGGTTGTCGTGTTTTTATAGTGAAGCCGAGCGCATCAGAAAAAGAAGCAAAGAGTCAACTCGTTGGTGTCGCCTCTCCGTTCATACGAACGGTCGTCGGTCATTTCCGAGACAAAAAACAGACCGAGTCCGCCAATGGGGCGTTGGTCAATGTCCTGATCTTTTGCCGGTTGTGGCGTGTCCAGGGGATTGAACGGGCTGCCTGTGTCCCTGATCGTGCAGCAGAACTTTCGTCCCGATGGGGCGCATTCGATTTCAACGTCACCGTTGCCGTCATCATACGCGTGGTTGGTGACGTTCACGAAGACTTCCTCGATCACGAGGTCGAGGCGGGACAGGACTTGGTCCGGGACCCCGGCCTCGCGAGCCCGTGACATGGCATAGTCACGGACCAGAGGCAGGCTGTCCAGAACGGCCGGAGCGGTCAGGGCGGGCATGACCTAACCGGCGAGAGCGTCGTCGAGAGTGGGGTACATGGCGAACATGGAGGCGAAACCGGAGACGGTGAACACCTCTTCGACCATGCCGTTGAGACCGCAGAAGGTGATCTCCCTTTGGCGGTCTTGAGTTGTTTGGCCGCAGACAGGATGGAACGCAGTCCAGCGGAGCTGATGTATTCCAGATTGCTCAGGTCAGCGATGATCCTGTTTTCGCCATCATTGAGCCAGGATTTGCATTGGGTATCGAATTCCGGGGCTGTGACGGCGTCCAGTCGTCCCGTGACCGCGACAATGAGTTTGTCGCCGTTCTTCGTGTTCGTAAATTCCACAGTCTCCTCCGTATGTTACTTGTCCTGCTCGCCGTTGAATTGGAAAGCGAGCATGGTGATATCGTCCGATTGTTCCGCGCCGAGTGTGAATTCCTTGATCGAGGTGTCCAGGTCCTTTACCAATTCGGGTGCACTCGGTTTATTCATTGTTTCAACGTGTTCCATCAGTCGTTCTTCCGAGTACAGCTTCTGGGCCGGGTCCATGGCTTCCGTGACGCCGTCCGTGTAGATGAACAGGATGTCACCCGGGGTGAGTGTCAGGCTCTTGGTGGTGTATTCCATATCCTCCATGATGCCTGCAACAGGATCGCCAAGCGGCGGAATCCATTCGGGCTTGCCTGTCTCCGGGATGTGTATGGGCGGATTATGCCCTGCGTTGGCGTAGCGCGTTTCACCGGTATGGATGTCGATGATGGCGAGGAAGAGCGTCACGAACATGCAGGATTCGTTGTCTGTGGCGAGGTCTGCGTTGACCTTGGTGAGGACTTCACCCGGGTCGAGACCGCGTTCAGACACCACCTTGAGCAGCGTTTTGGTCACGGCCATGAAGAAGGCCGCAGGTACGCCCTTGCCGGAAACGTCACCCACGAGGAAGCAGAAGTGGTCTTCGTCCACAAAGAAGAAATCGTACAGATCCCCACCGACTTCCTTGGCCGGTTCAATGGAGGCAAAGACTTCGAATTCGTCACGTTCCGGGAAGGCCGGGAAGAGCTTGGGCAGGATGCCCATCTGAATATCGCGGGCAATACGCAGTTCGGATTCGATGCGTTCCTTGGCCGCAGTGGTGCTCGTCAGGTCCCTGATGAACTCCTTGAGGGAGTTTTTCATGTACGTGAAGGACTGCGCCAGATCGCCGACTTCGTCGTTGCTGGTGATTTCCGGCAGCTTGAGATCGAGATTGCCGGACGCTATTTCGTGTGCCGCTCCGGATAACTTGGTCAGGGGCGTGGTGATGCGTCGGGCTATGAGGATGATGACGCCGACCAGCAGGGCAAAACCGGCCAGTCCGATGAGGGTCATGGTCCGGGAGAGGCGGGTGACGTCGGCAAACATTTCGGCTTTGGGGAAGATGATACCCAGTGCCCATCCTCCGTATTTGAGACGTGCGTGGTAAAGGTAGCGTTCCCCTTTGCCCGCGACGTCTCCCAGCAGCACGAATGAACTGTCCCCGCTCAGCATGTCCTGCCCTATCTTTCGAAGCTGTTCCGACTTGCTTTCTTCGGCCAGCGTAAAGATGGTCTCGTTCATGATGAGATTGCGGTCCGGGTGGGTGATGAACGTCCCGTGCCGGGAGAGCAGGAAGGCGTAGCCTGTGTCGAAGATGCTGATATGGCTTATCATGTCTTCAAGCCATTCGAGTGAAATATCAGCCGTGACCACACCGGCAAAGACTCGCTTGCCGTTTACGGTGCGGAAGAACGGCACCGTGTAGGTGGCCATGGTGACACCGCCGCCGCCCTCGTCGTTGTATGGTTCGGTCCATACGGCACGTTCCAGTTCCTTGGGAATCTGGTACCAGTCCATGTAGAAATAGCGGTACGAGGGGCTGCCGAGCATGCTGAACGAGATACGTCCTGCCGAGCGGTAGTGGTAAGGGGCGAAATAGAGTTTTCCTTGTCGAGAAAATACGGTTCAAAGGCGATGGCCATGCCGTATATTTCGGGATTGTTGGAAATGACCCGGCGGTTGAGATCAAGAATCTCTTCCTTGGTCAGCGTCGCGTCTTCAAGGGAGAAGGCGATGTTCTGTGCGACTTTCTCGACGCTGGAAAGGACGGCGTCAATGCTGCTTGTGGTCTGGTGTGCCAGAAGCCGGGAGTTCTCCTCGGACTGACGCAGGATGACGTCGCGGGAACAGTAATAGTTGTACCCGACTATCGCCGCAAGGATGATAAACGCGCAGGAGAGAGTGAGCGTGGTGAGTTTGAATGCGATGCCATGGCGTTTCATCGGACCGGCCCCCTGTAGAATTCGGGAAAGAGTGGAACATTGTTCAGGAAACCGGTTTCGATAAGCGCGTTTCTGACTCGTTGGAAGTCCTTCTTGTTGAGTACGCCCATGGCCGGGACCTTATCCGTGACGATGATGTCTTCCATGCGTTTGAGCATCCATCGCTGGTGTGCCCGGTTGGCTGGGGTGCCGCTTTTTTTCATCCGCCTCAGGACACTGTCCAGCGCCTCTTCCGGATGGTTGAATGCGTACATCCAGCCTCTGATCGTGGCCTGAACCAGCGCTTCGCACAACTCGGGATAGGTGTTGGCGGTTTTTCCAGACAGTAGATGCCGTCCTCGGGGAAATCGAGTCCGTAGTCGCTGAACGAGAATGTCCGCAACTCGTTTCTGTCGAGCCCGTAGGAGAGCAGGGTGTGATATTCGTTGTACCACATGCCGGACGCGGCCTGTACGCCGTTGCGCATGAACAGGTCCAGCGAGTCGGATTGCGGCACGATGGTGACCGGGATTCCTTTCCGCTTGAACAAGGCACGCGCCTGCATCTGGAATTCGTTGGCCCACAACCCGACCTTTTTGCCGCGAAGGTCTTCGACGCTCTTGATGTTGGAAGAAGTTTTGGTGATGAGCATCAGCGCTGAATGCTGCACGATCTGACCTATGTTGACGATGGGGAGGGTGCCGCGGCGCTGGAGTCCCGTGCTGAGGAACATGGTGGCAAAATCGGCCTTGCCTGCTTCGAGATATTCACTGGCGAGTACGTCCGGTCCGCCGGAAATGATGGTCAGGTCGATGCCGGCTTCTTCATAGAAGCCTTTGTCTTTTGCCATGTAGAATCCGGCGAACTGAGCCTGTGGCAGCCATTGCAGAATGATGCTTTTCTTCTCAAGGGCCAGCGACGGGGCTGCGGTGATGCAGATTCCGAGAACCGAGAGCAGGAGCAGTTGCGTAATGCGTTGCATGGAAATCACTTTTTCACCGCCTTGTCGAATTCGGCCGTCTTGCTTTGCCATGTCTTGCCGCCCACCACGCCTTTCCATGCGATGCGGGGGTCAACCTGCACGATGAGAGTGTTCTGCATGATCGAATGGGTGGCGTATTTCAAGCCGGTGAGCTTTTTGACGGCAGTGATAAGCAGGTCGCGTGTCACGCCGACGTTCTTGTTGGTGTTTTTCAGGTTCACCACGATGTAGTTGTTGAATTTCACGTTGGCGAGAAGGTAGCTGAGCACCTTGCGGTCCGTGTTGTCCAGCCGGGTGTCGGTCGTCAGCTTGAGAAGCATTTCCTGATCGCTGATAATGGAGCGGTTGGTTTCGATGACCGGTTTGACCATCGACGGGTCATTGGCAATGGCGCGGATGCCGCCTTCCAGAAACGCATAGTCGTGATAGCCGTAGGATTCGAGGAAGTATTGGAGCCAGCGGACCTGCTTACCGACTGCGTCGAAAAAGAACAGCCGTTTTTCCGTCCAGATACGGGAGACCACGAGGTTGAGCAGCGGGTCCAGCGGGATGTTGCGGACTTCCATGCCGCGGGGCATGACTTCACGTTGGAACGGGTCGCGAATATCGATAACGATGGTGTTGTCTTCCTGTCCCAGCGCTTCAAAAGAGACCGGATCGAGCAGGTGCTTGAGGAATTCTTCAGGGGGGATGATCCGGTCGGAGCGGGCTGGCGTTTCGTCCATGAGCGTGGCGAGATCCGGTGCAGCGTCTATCCAGTCGAATATTCCGCCGTCATACGTGTAGACATGTTTGAAGCCCAGTGACACGGCGAGCTGAGCCGCCTGATAGCTTTTGGCGCAGGAGTGGCCGTTGCAGTAGAATGCCATGGGCGTCGGGTCGTCCTTGGGGCGGAGTTGTTCAAGCTGTGTCCCGAAGTTCGGAGAGGTCAGAGGCAGGAGTATTGCCTTGTTGATGCGCGCTACGTCGTATTCAAAGCTCGATCGGATGTCGACGATGATAGTGTCGTCGTACTTTTTCAGGAGATCGTCCGTGGTGATGATCGGGACTTCCGGGTAGTAGGGGCGGAGGGGGTAGTCTTCGGCGTGTGCCTGTAATGCGCTGAGAGTCAGAATGAAACAGATGGCTATGACAATTGGCAGGGGGGAGGAGAAGCGTCGCTGCATGTTTATTCTCCGTCCTGTGTGAGTTCAAGGAACCGGGAGAATTCACGGCCGATCATGTCCAGGCTGTTCGAGAGCCTGTGGTCGTCCGGCACGACGTGGAGTTCGGCCCTGTGCTGTCCGGCGAACCGGATGGAATTGTCCACGGGGACTACGTCGTCATTCCAGCCGTGAATTACGGAGATGGTTCGAGGCAGGCCGGAAAAAACGTGCGTGGCGTAGCCGGAAAGATAGAACGCCGGAGCCAGAAGGAACAGCCCGAGGATGTTTGAGTCCTTTGCCGCTGCACTCGCCACGTAGCCTCCCATGCTGGAGCCGCAGAGAATGGTCGGCGTGTCGGATTCGGCAAGCGTGGCCTTCAGTCGGGAAACCCGGTCATCCGGGGCGGTCTGGTCCTGAAAGTCGAGGGCGTCCATGGTCAGCCCTGCAGATTCCGCCATCTTGGCAAGATGGCGGCTTTTGGTGCCCCATGGCTGGCTCAGTGAGCCGTGGCACCAGATCAGACGCGGAGTGGACATTTTTGAACTCCTGAAGAAAATCTTTTTTGTTCCTATATTACATAGAATTCAAACGTTCAACGTATTCCGTAAGAATGCTGAGAATCTGGCTGATTTGTGCAGTGTCCGGTTCGTTGTCCGCTGCCTCCCGCAAGGCATCACCGTACCCTATGAGAGAGGAAATGCTCAGTTCGAGTCCGTTTTGGGAAATGGCTGTTCCCAGTGCCTTGATGGACGGGAAATCTTCTCTTTCGAGGGCGGCGGCCGCTGCATCGATGTTTTGCCGCAGGACAGTCGTCTCGTCTGTGCTTGTCCCAGTATCTGTGTCGGATGCAGGGGATGCCGTTTCGGCCGAGGGTCTGTTTTCGCCCAGCATGGAGCTGATGAGTGTAAAGAGCGAACTCTTTTTACCGGCTTGGGCAGATGGCTGTCGGCTCCTGCCTGCAAACATTTTTCGGCATCGCCGGTCAGGGCGTAGGCGGTCATTGCGACAATGGGGGTTCTTGGGCTGGGCGCAGGCCGTTTCCCATTCCCGGATGGCGCGTGTCGTTTCGTGTCCATCCATGCCCGGCATCTGGATGTCAGTGAATACAAGGTCATACTGCCCTTTCTTGAAAAGCTCGAATCCTTCCGCTCCATTTTGAGCGACAGTGAGTCGGCAGGGCGTGTCCTTCAAATATGTCTGGATAACAAAGGCGTTGTATTTTGAATCTTCCATCAGCAGGATGTTTGCCGGAGGCAATTCCACCTGCTCAGCTTCTGCCTGTGTTTCGGCCTCGGATGGCTGGATGGTGTCGGGCGAGGAGAATGTGGCCGTAAAGTGGAAGGTGCTGCCCGTTCCGGGAGAACTCTCCGCCCAAATCTTGCCGTCCATCATCTGAACGAGCTGCTTGCTGATGGCCAAACCAAGACCTGTTCCACCGTATTCCCGCGTGGTGGAACTGTCTGCCTGCGTAAAGGAATCGAAGATCGAGCCGAGTTTGTTTGTGGGAATGCCGGGGCCGGTGTCGGATACCGAAAACTGTACGGTAATCCCGCCGGTTCGGCTGGGAGCGCGCTCCACAAAAGGTTGATGGCACCGTTTTCGTGAATTTGACTGCATTGCCCAGCAGGTTGAGCAGGATCTGGCGCAGGCGGTTCGGATCACCCTCGAGCCAGTCGGGCACATCGGCGGCGATGTTGCAGGAAAACTCCAGCTCCTTGTCCTGAGTCCGTGGTTCAATGACCGAACAGGCCTTGTCCACTGTTTCGGCAAGACTGAATCCGGTCTGTTCCAGTTCCAGATGGCCTGCTTCGATCTTGGAAAGATCCAGTATGTCGTTGAGGATTTCAAGCAGGCTTTCTCCGGCGCTCTTGAAGACTTGCACATAGCGTGACTGTGCGTCGGAAAGATCGGTTTCCCACAGAATGTCGGCCATGCCGAGGATGGCGTTCATGGGCGTTCTGATTTCATGGCTCATGCTTGCAAGGAACCGGCTTTTTGCCAGATTCGCCACCTCGGCGCTTTTCTGGGCGGCCCGGACATCTTCCAATGCCTGATTGAGCGTGTCGTTTTTATGCCTGAGTTCGTCGGTGCGCTGTCTGACGGTTTCTTCGAGGTCGTTGCGATGGTTTTTCAGCTTCGTGTTGGCCGTCTGGAGGTCGCCGATGAGATGGCGGACTGATTCGCGCATGTCGTCAAAGGCTCGGGCAAGATTGCCGAGTTCTCCGGGCAGGGACGTGTTGACAAAGGCGTCGAGGTCCCCGTCTGCCACGGCCGTGGCGGATTCTTCCAACTGTTTGAGTGGGGCGAAAATCCGCTTGCGGGAGAAGTAGAGCGTGGTTTGGGATATGGTGAGAATCAGGACAATGGCGAGCAGAAGCGTCACCCCTGCGTTGATCAGCACCTCTTCCCTGATAGGAGATGTGGATACCGCGAAATTGAATGTGCCGATCCAGTCGCCGAACTTTCTGATTTCCACGGTTCTGGCTATGAATCGCTTGTTTTCCTTGAAATAGCTGAAAGGCTTGCTTGCATACTCCATCCGGTTTCTGGAGGCCAGAACCTCCCGCCCTGTGACAAGCTGTGCAAAGGCTACCGAATCGTCCTGAAGTACGGCTTCGATGAAGTCGCGGGCCGAGGCATGGTCTACCTGCCAGACCGCTGACGTCAGGCTGGTTTCAGCCAGTCGGGCGATGTTGTCCACCCTGCTTTCAAGCTGAGAGTGGAGGCGGTAGGTGTTGAATGAAACTATGGCGAGAGAAAAGACCAGAATGACTACGGCGATGATCGTGGTCTGGACCAGAGCGGCCCTGCGGCTGAGGGAGCGGGTGGTATGTGTGGTTCTCTTCGTATGCGCCATGATATTCTGCGGGTTGCAATCTTAGTCCATTGTATATGCCCTTCGGGGAGATTTCGCAAGGAATCTTGTCTGGTTCCCGGCATGTTTCTCTGGGAGCGGACATGAAAAAGGCAGGCCGGGAATGTTCCCGGCCTGCCTTTGGGTTCGTATGTGCGGCGCGGACTATGCGTGTGCGCCGTCGATGGAATAGCCCATTTCGGTTGCCATGAATTTCAGCGGGCGGACGTCATGGGTGACTTTCATGATTTCAAGAAGGGTTTCGGCACCGAGCTTGGCGCTGGCGTCAAACGGATTGATTTCGCGCATCAGGGTTGAATAGGGCTTGTTGATTTTTTCAGCCACAACTTTTGCCTGAATACCACTGTCGAGAATGCAGTCCTGCACAACTTTGGTCACGTTCTTGTCAAACATATGGCCCTCCACATGGTTTTGGTGCGTTTTCGGTGTCGTAATCCTTGTTTGCCTTACAGCAACCAGCGTGCCAACTTGGTATTATTTTCGTTATATTCCAATAAATCCAGACGTTAAAGAAAGTCTAAAATTTTCAGGGTGTTTTTGATGTGTCGCAAAAGCGTCGCATGCGACAGTGGTGGTGTGTCGCAAGTGTCGCAAGTGTCGCAATGCGACGGTGTCTATGAAGGGCGAATGTGCGGAGCAGAAGCCGATGTATGAAGGCGTGGTGCAGACAAAAGGAAAGGGAGCCGCCGAAGCGACTCCCTACCAGCCCCCGGTGCCCCGGGGTCCGAACCAATTGAACGGACGATCAGGTGTGGGTTGCGGTCCAATCCTTTTTTGCCGTTGGAGGTGACTCTACTGGTCCGGGCTAAGAGTGAGAATTCCTGTTCCAGTCCTGTGCCCAGGACTTCCAGGATTCTATGTATGGATGCCAGCATTGGCGTCCTATGATAATATCCATGATTTTTGTTATATTCACATTTGAAAACATTACTGACTCCGTGGTCTGCGTGCTTGCGTGTTGCATGAAAACATCACCGCTGCCGTGCCAGACATTTTATCAACAGCCGTCCTGGCCGGGGCTGATTGCGAGGCTGCGCGTCACATGGTTGATTGTCTCCTCGAATATTCCCCGTGACTTGAACGGGGTGAGGAGAGTGGTACGGACGCTGCCGACAATGTTGCCGTAAAGGATCAACGCGGTGTCCTCCGGAGAGACGGCACGGACTGAGCCGTCCTTTATGCCCTGTTCGACGCAACGTTCCAGCACTTCAATGAATACGCTGAATTTGTCGGCTACTTTGGCGACATCAACACCGGGTTCGTTGTGGCTGAACGGGGAGCATCTGAACAGGATGGGGAAGCGCTCCCTGTTTTCTTCTGTAAATTTGAAATATGCGGTCATGTAGCTCTGGATAGCTTCCAGGCCGGTCATTTCACCTTCGGTGGCGGCATGCAGTTCCACGATGAGGCGGTCTGCCATATCGAAACCGGCCGCGAGGAAAAGCTCCTGCTTGCTGCCGAAGTAGTGGGAAACAAGGCCGAACGATACCCCGGCGCGCCCTGCCACGTCTTTGACTGTGGCGGCGGTGAAGCCTCGCTGTCCGAAAGCTTCTTGCGCGGCTTTGAGTATCGCTGTCTTTTTGTCCATGCCTTGATTCTCCATATTTTTTCAGGACCGATTGATTGTGCAATCAATGCCTGAATCCCCTATAGGTTGATTGGGTAATCAGTGTCAACCTTTCCGGTTATAAATTGGTGCAA
>LQAJ01000254.1_pt1 | contig 16448 bp, 17 predicted proteins | sample 1535811 | NCBI WGS metagenome assembly LQAJ01 (sample SAMN04331587, study PRJNA305678) | bioreactor metagenome | isolation source: bioreactor_6 inoculated with Wadden Sea sediment 2nd replicate of a... | place: Germany: Wadden Sea, Janssand Flat
GGGAAGCATCTCCCAGAGACCTGACTTTCACAGGCGAAGAATATCAATTAGACGCAAATCAATCCTATTGGCTGCGGGAATTCTGGACCGGTCAGATTGGGCTGCTCAGACCGGATCGCCCACTCACATTTGCCAAAATCCCAGCGCATGGCGTGGCTGTTGTGGCTGCCCGCGCCTTTGACCCCCATAAACCGACCTATCTGGGCAGCAGCCTGCACCTCGCCCAAGGGGTGGAAATCTCCGACTGGCAGGATGGTGAGAAGGAATTATCGATCGCATTTAGGTTGGGGAGGAAAGCCTCAGGAGATGTTACTCTGTCTCTCCCCTGGCAGCCCATTTCTGTTCAATGCAATGGGAATCCCTGCTCTGTTGAGGACCTCGGTGATGGGATCTATGCCCTCCACCTGACCGATGCCGATCAGAGCAAGCTGAACCTGCTTCATTAGAAAAGGTCAGAACTTCCTTTTGTATGGGTGATTTTCATGGATGAAATGGGCAATTTTCATGACCATTATGTCCATAAATCACAACGATTCCATGTAAACTGTTCCCAAAATATAAATTGCCTCTATCCAAAATCGCTCCAATCGGATAGGATTATATGCTTGCAGGATAACGTCGGCCTGATTGGCCGATGTTTTTTTATGGAAAAACCTAACTTAACATGAATAGAGATTTATAGATTTATGCTTACAGAACGAACGGATCTACGAAATATCGCCATCATCGCTCACGTTGACCATGGCAAAACCACGCTGGTGGATGGCTTGCTCAAACAGGCCAATGTTTCCGCGCGAATCAACAAGTGGCCGAACGTGTGATGGACTCAAATGATTTGGAACGCGAACGCGGGATCACCATTTTGGCCAAGAACACCGCGATCGAAATTTGGGATCAAAAACGGAACAAAAAGTCAAAATCAACATCGTTGATACACCCGGACATGCCGATTTTGGTGGAGAAGTGGAACGGGTCATGAATATGGTTGATGGCGTGCTGCTTCTGGTGGATGCAGCCGAAGGTCCCATGCCGCAGACACGTTTCGTGCTCAAGAAAGCCCTCGAATTGGACCGCCGCGCCATCGTCGTCATCAATAAAGTGGACCGCAAAGATGCCGATACGGAACGAGTGCTCAACCAAACCTTTGATTTATTCATTGAACTGGGGGCCAGTGAGGAGCAGGCATATTTTCCGGTGATTTACGCCAATGCCGTCACCGCCCAGGCCGGTCGAACCCCGGATTTGGGCCCCGATCTGCAGCCTCTCTTTCAAGCCATCTTAACTGAAATCCCCTGTCCAAAGGTGGATATCGATGCACCTTTGAAAATGCTGGTTACCAATTCTGGGTTACGATCCCTACCGCGGCGTAACGGCTATTGGTCGAATCCATGCCGGTCAAATGCGAGTCAACATGCCGTTGGCCCGTGTCCAAGTCAATGGTGAGATCCTGCCCGAAAGCGTTCGCTATTTAAACACCTATGAAGGATTAGCCCAGGTCGCAGTTGATACCGCTCGGGCAGGGGATATCGTCGTCCTGGCTGGGTTGGAGGGGATTGCCATTGGTGAGACATTGACCGATCCGGAGCACCCTGAACCCTTACCGCCTATCCAGGTTGAGGAACCGACCGTGCATATGACCTTTGGAGTCAACACGTCTCCTTTTACCGGACGTGAGGGCCAATGGGGCACCTCCCGAAAATTGCGCCAGCGTCTCTTTGATGAACTGCGCACTAATGTGGCCCTGAAAGTGGCCGAAGGCGAAACCCCAGACACTTTCCTGGTTTCCGGCAGGGGAGAGCTGCATCTCGCCATTCTGATTGAAACCTTGCGTAGGGAAGGGTATGAATTCCAGGTGTCGAAGCCAGATGTGATCCTAAAGCAGGATGATAAGGGCAGAACATTGGAGCCTTTCGAAGATGTGTTTATCGAGACCAGCCCGGATACGGTTGGTGTCGTCGTTGAAATGTTGGGGACACGGCGTGGCGTCATGAAGAATATGGTTAACACCACAACAGGCACCGTGCGTCTGGAATTCCTGGTGCCAACCCGTGGTCTATTGGGCTTTCGTTCTCACTTTCTATCAGCCACGCGCGGTGAAGGTGTCATCCATGCGCTCTTTCATGGCTATTTACCGCATGCAGGGGAAATCAGCGAGCGCGCTTCCGGCTCCCTGGTTGCCTTCGAGACGGGTACGACAACCACCTTTGGCCTAAAGAATGCTGAAGAACGTGGAATCTTGTTCTACGGGGCCGGCACGGCAGTTTATGCCGGTATGGTGGTTGGGAAATACCAGCGTTCCGGTGATCTGGATATTAATGTCTGCAAGAAAAAAGAACTCACAAATATGCGAGCAGCCAATGCAGATAAAGAAATCCGATTAACGACCCCCACACACTTGAGCCTTGAAGAAGCCATTGAGTATCTGGGCAAGGATGAACTATTGGAAGTCACACCGCTTGCTTACCGTATGCGCAAACAATTGCTTGACGCTCGTGAGCGTGGACGACTGAATAAAACAGCCAAAAAAGCAGAGGTTGAGGTGGAAAATTAAGCTGGAAACTTTCATGCTTCATTGAACTTTCACCCTTTGCAGAAAGCGTTTACTTATAAATTGAAAAAGAGACCTCCAATTTTGAGGTCTCTTTTTATGATTAATTTCTGGCCGGAACAGGGGCATCCAACTCTTGCGGCAATCCCTCTCCTGGAGAAGATTGCGGCTGGTCGGGCACGGCATCCGGGATTTCTGTTTCCAGGTTGCGGATCCTTGGGTTGGCATAGGCAAAGCCGCTGACGATGAATAAAATGATCCCGCTGGTGATCAACATCAAGCCAATTCCCCGGGTTGGCCCAACTCCAATCCAACGGCCTACGAATGTATTTGCTAACTTTCCGCCTTCAACCAGTAGCGGGTTGAAGACATGGTCTGCCAAGAACCCACTGAGCAGGAATGCGATCGGCATAATCGACTGGCTGATCATACTTCGGGTCGCCATAACCCGACCCTGGATTTCCGGGGCGACTTTGGTCGCGAACATGGCAGAACTGGCGCTGTTGCCAAATGGTGCGAAGAACAATAAAACGAAACAATCCCGCACCTATCATGGCTATCGAAGGTTGACTTCCGGCAATGAAATATCCCAAGGTCGCTAGCAGAAGGGTTCCAATCACAAACCGCACCCGGTTCTTCTTTACACCGCCCCAGACACTCATCACCAGACTGCCAGCCAGCATTCCCAGGCCCATGAAGGTCTGCACAGCGCCCAGACTGGAGGCCGAACCGATCGCCAGGACCAATGGTCCAATCATCACGGCTGAGATGTTGAGGAAGAAATTAACCAGCGCAAAATACCAAAGCAGGCCCATCAACCCTGGGCGGTCTGCCAAATATCGCCAACCAAATGCCACATCATTCCAAACGGAATGTTTTTCTTTGGCCTCCATCTGAACCTTTTGCGGCTGGGGAATCTTGACAAGGATCAGGGTGAAGACGGCAAACAGGAAAGTTCCGATATCAATCATGATGATCCCGGCCATCCCAATCGTGGTCAACAATACCCCTGCTAAAATAGGAGTCAGAATGGACTGAATTGCTTCTCCCATCTGGATCAGACTGTTTGCGCGTGTGAGCTGTTCCTTTGGCACCATCATCACAATCGAAGCGGAATAAGCCGGCTGTTGGAAGGTGCCGAAGACAGATTCCAAAAAGCTGATCAGATAAATCATCCATACTTCCATGTTCCCTGTCAACAGTAGCACTGCCGTCGCCAAGGTAACCAAACCAGCCAGGGAATCCGAGACCAACATGATCATCTTGCGGTTCCAACGGTCACTCACCGCACCGGCTATTGGGGACAGCAGGATTCGCGGCAGCACACTGAACAGCGCTGTCATGGCAAAGGGCGTGGCTTGCCCGGTCTGTTCATAAATCCAGACCGCCAGGGCGAAGCCGATCAGCCCGGAACCGATCAATGAGGTGACCTGCCCCACCAGGACAATGAGGAAAGTCCGCATATTCTTCAAAGGTTTATTTTTATTCTTTATTTTCTTCATCTTTCTCATCATTCTCGTAGTAGAAACTTGGGTAAATGAAAAAGCTGCACCATAAACTCTGGCATCCGGATCAGAGGGCTCTGCCTCTGGTAAAGCATCAAATTCGTCCAGAAGATCTTTGAACCGCTGGCTCATTTTTTTATAGTCCTCATCTTTGAGCCGCCTCTTTTTCCGAATAATTGATATCTCGTTTGATTTTCCACCTTCCTTTTTATCAGACGAGAAATCCAATACCTGTAAACTTCTGATGATGTCCTCTTTTGTTGCTTCCAGAGCAGCTACGATCATGCGATTGATATCTTCAGCGACAAGACTGGGATTTGTGTTGATAATATCCTGATCGACCATAATTTCTTTGGCCGTAGTCCAATAATATTTCTCGATGATGTTATTAATGGTTTGCGTTCGTACCACTTTGATTATCCCAGTGGACTCCAGCATGTTGAAATGATAATAAAGTCGGTTGCTGGTCATGCCCAATTGGTCCGCCACAAACTTAACCGTTTGCGGTTGTTCTCCCAAAATTTCAATGATGTGAATACGCAAAGGATCCATGATTACCTTGAGCGTCTCAAGGTCTTTGATGATAAATAATGGCTGCTGTTCATATTTTTCGTCCATACAAATCTCCTTTGTCGTTAAAAATTAATTTTAACGACAAAATTAGTTTACAACGATCAGAATTATTTGTCAATATCCAAAGGAATCAAAAAGCGCCCCATTTCTGAGGCGCTTCTACTGAACGACTAGTCTCTTTTACTCTTCAGGTTTACTTTCCGGGATTTGCGCCAAAGTTTCCCTCTTCTTAGCCTGGCGTTTGGCTTTGCGGTTACGTAAGACCCTGAAAAGGATATAAGCGCCACCACCCAATGGGATCAGGAAAGGTAAGCAGTAGATCCCAAACCAGATGGCGAGATCAACGAGTTTCTGTCCGGCATTGATCAAGGCTTCAACGGCTTTCTTGACGGTCCCTTTCGGTTCCCATCCAGCGACTGTGATCGGCTGCAGGGATTCCTTGGCAACAATCTCAACGGAGATGGCGGACATGGCAGCGGATTCTGACAGGTATTGCATCCGGCCTTTGACCGATTCGATCTGTCCCCGATAGTAGGTCAACTCATCAAACACATCCAGCACGTCTTCCGTATCCTGCGCATTTTCCATAATGGCTGTCAAGGCTTCTTCAGCAGCTTCCAAATTGCGCAACTGGGATTCGAGGTCGGTATATTCCGAGGTCACATCCTGACCGGAGACATTTTCCGAAAGGACATCATCTTCAGGCTCCGGCGTGAGCCCTTTGATGGCGGTCATGATTGGATCCAACTGCCCGGCAGGCACCCGGATGGTCACATTGGCATAAGGCACCGTTTTGCCGCTGGAGGTGGTGGACTGGTAGATATTGGAATAAACCACGAACCCACCCGCACTCTCCGCCATCGCAATGATCGAATCAAGTGAGGTAGTTGGGTTTCAACGGCAATCCGCAAATTCGCATTGTAGATCACCATCCGTTCTGGTGCGGCTGCTGATTCACCCACGCCGGAGTCATAACTGCGAGGGGACTCAGCAGTCACGCCTTCCATTTCCAGCGATTCTTCGCTCATGACATACTCATTATCGCCGCCAGCCGCAGGCATTTTATCTTCTGCGGTGGATTGGGCAGCTGCACAGGCAGAGGCAAATATGGCGACTATCAGGATCATGCTGACCAGCAAGATATTTCTCTTCTTCATCATTTTCTCCTTTTCTTCTGAACGAGCTTGTCTATACTATTTTATACTTTTTTTGACGCTCCAGCCATAAAAAAAGTTCCCCGATGGGAAAATTGCCCACCCAGGGAACATGTATTACGACTGAAAACCTGCTATCTCACCAGCCCTCGCTCAACCGGGCCGCATGCCGCACCGGCAGCCGAGCCGCCAATATTCGATCCTGCACGGCTTGCACATCGTAAGATACCCGGTGATAAACCCAGGGCAGATCTTGCTGATCATCGAAAATCAAATACGATGACAGCGGATTGTGGTCTCGCGGCTGCCCCACCGATCCGGGGTTCACGATGGACTTTAAACTCAATTGAAATGGCTGATCAGGACCAATCAGGTAGAGGTTCGTGGAATCCGCCGTCTCACCATCCATCTTGAAAATGCAGGGATATGCGTATGCCCAACCAGACAGAATCGGGTATCAAACCTACCCATATTACTCTTGGCAACGCTGAGCTCCATCACATATTCCCAAACCGGGTTGCGCGGGCTGCCATGTGCCAGGGTAAATTCATCGATCTCAAGTTTCTCCGGGCATTCACGCAGCCAGCGGTAGTTCTCGGGCATTAGCTGAGAGACCAGCCATTCCAGGGAAACCCGAGCATCATTATTGAATGCGTGAATATCTATTTCACCCAAAATAGCCGCGTCATGATTTCCCTTGACACAAGCCAGTTCAGGCAATTCCCGCAGGGCATCAATGCACTCATTTGGGTCGGGCCCATACCCCACCACATCCCCCAGACAAAACACACGATCAAACGGCGCTGCATCATCAAGCACGGCTTGCAGCGCCGTCAGGTTCGAATGAATGTCCGAAAGGATCAGGGTTCGCATCTTAGGGCAGATTGAAAATGAATTTCCAATCGCCACCCGTCTGGGTAGCGTTGGAATAAATGCCCATGATTGCCATCCAGGTATTCCCTGGCTTCAATGGGAAGGGATCGCCGTTTTCATCGAAGAATTGGATGGGCTGGTTATTGCTGGTGGCTTTCCAGGTCACCTCATAAGCCTGACCATCGCGGAAGATCACAGCCGGGCGTCCGGTCGTGTTGCCCCAAATATCGATATCATGCATCGAAGCGGCATATTCCGTGTAATAGGCATAAAGAACTACCACATTTGAGAAAGCCAGCTGTTCGCCCGTGTTACGATCCGTCAGGGGGACCATTTGAAGTTCAGAACCAGTTGTATCCTCAATCAATCGCAGGTATTTTCCCGTGGGAATATCAAAGACCCATTCGCCCCGGTCCAGGTTGGAATACTGCACCAGGACATCCGTACCCTCCGAGCCGCCAGAAGGGGCTACAGGGTCAAAAGCCATGCCATCCAACGTGTATTGGTGGTTATCCACACCGCGCTGTGAGGCCAGCGCTGTCAGTTCAGCGGAGTTGGCAAAAATGCTAATGACTGTTCCATCGCCGTTGTCACAAATCGCAGGGCAGGTATTGCCTGTGCCGCTGATAGCGCGAACCCCCAGCGAATCAACGATCTTGGTCAAAATCGTCTCATACGCGCCCTGAAAACCCAGGATACCCTGATACATATTCACCAACTGCGGGTCCACCAACCGCCCGGACCGCACCGGCCCGATCTGGTCGCATTCTCGCCATAAAAAACGCCAATAAATCGGTTGCTGCCATAACCGATATAGTATTCAAAAACGATGTCAGCCGATGAAAGGCCTGCATGTGGCCGGCCGGTCGCCGGATAATTCGCCACCTTGACGAACACAGGCCGCCGGTCCAAATTCTCCGGATTATCAACCATCAATCCTGTCAAAGGATTAACCCCCTCGGGAAAATCCATTGGGCCCACGGCACCAACGGTTGGTGCCTGAGTGGGCGTTTCAGTTGCTGTCGGTTCTGGGGTGGCGGTTTCAGATGGCATAAGTTTTTCAGTTGCAGAAGGCATTGCAGCAATCGTCTGCGCGGCATAGGTGCCAGCCATTTCCACTTCCGATAAACCAGTCTGACCACAAGCCGTGAGGATCGTGGTCAGGAGCGCCAAAACTAACCAAAGCAGATAACGTTTGTTTCGTTTCATAGGTTCACCTCTGGGCACAATTTTACCCCAACACCCAGAAGTTGCGTCAATTGGCATTTTTTCTTAAAAATTTAGATTCGCCAAAAGATATTATTTTTTCGCGGTCTCGATGATCTCTGCAATCATATCAAAACGGTTGAAGGAGGGGATGATATACACACCCTGGAAGGTCTTCCGGATCTCCCGGATCAATTCCACGGCGATCCGCTTTCCTTCTCCGAGCATATCCTCGCCCGCATTAGCCATCCGGTCCTGAATCTCCTGGGGAATAACGATCCCCGGTACCTCGTTATGCAGGAAGCGCGCGTGGCGGTCTGTCACCAAAGGCAGCACACCTGCCAGCAGCGGTGTGGTCAGTTCACCATGCCGTTCCGCGTAATAGGCCAGGAATTCCCGGGCTTTATCGACTTCAAAGACTGGTTGGGTCAGGAAGAAATCTGCACCGGCATCCAATTTCTTGCGGAGGATTCGAATCTCCCGGTCAGGGTCACTGGGGCAGAGGTTCAACGCCGCGCCCACAAAGAAGGTCGTCGGCTGACCGATCTCACCACCGGCATGGTCCACACCAGTATTGAAACCTTCTTTGATCAACCGGATCAAGCCGGTCGGTACCAGGTCATAGGAATCGTTCGCATCGGGATAATCGCCAATCGCAGTCGGGTCCCCCATCACCACGAACACATTGCGGATATTGATCGCATGCGCCGCCAATAGGTCGCCCTGCACCCGCAGCAAATTGCGCCCACGGGTGGGAAAGTGGAGTGTGGTCTCAATGCCAAATTGCTTCTGGATCAGGTTGCAGACTGCCCAGGGGCTCATCCGCATCCGGGCCCGCGGGCTATCGGCCACGTCAATCACATCTGCGCCAGCATCCGCAAGCAATGAAGCCCCGGCGATCAGCTTATGGGTGGAAAGCCCTCGAGGTGGGTCCATCTCAACAGCAATCACAAATTCACCCTTTGTCAGCTTCTGCGCCAATCCTGAAGGTCCCTCGGCCGGTTCCATCTCGGTCGAACGCACGCCTTCCAGTTCAGCCAGCTGTACCACGGCAAAGTCCTCCGGTGCACCGGAGATCGCTTCAGAGATCACATTGACATGCGCCGGGGTCGTCCCGCAGCAGCCGCCGATTACATTCGCGCCGGCCTGCCAAAAGGCCAGGGCGTAATCCTTAAAATAATCCGGTCCGGCAGGATACATGATCCGGCCGCCAACCCGTTCCGGAAAGCCGGCGTTAGGCATCACGCAGAATCGCCCACCCGGCACAGCGGCTTTCATCTGTTTTAGAATTCGCAGCAGTTGGGCAGGTCCGCCAGAGCAGTTCACGCCGATCACGTCCACGCCAAAGCTCGCCATCTGTTCGGCCACTTCCTGCGGGGTGTCACCCAGGAGCGTGCGCCGGTCACGGGTGAAGGTCATTGAGCCGATCACCGGCATTGTCTCATCAACGGAATGCACCGCCCGGACCGCTTCGCGCACCGCGTAGAGGTCCACCATCGTTTCAATCAGGATAAGATCCACCCCGGCCTCAATCAAAGCCCGGGCTTGTTCCTGATAGATTTCAAAAGCATCCTCAGGTTGGATATGCCCAAAGGGCGCCAGAGGCAACCCCAAAGGACCAATATCCCCGGCGATCATCACGTCTTTGAAGGAGGCTTCCACCACCCGGCGGGCCAGCTTGACCCCGGCAGTGTTCACCACATCCACCTGGTCATCCAGGCCGTGCCGCTCGAGCTTGGTTCGGTTTGCGCCAAAGGTATTGGTCTTGATTACTTCGGCACCCGCAGCAATATAGTTCCGGTGAATTTCACCAACCGCAGCCGGGTCCAGCAGGTTCAGTTCGTCAAAGCACTCATCAATATCCACGCCGTGTTCATGCAGAAGCGTCCCCATTGCGCCATCAAAAATGATCGGCTTTTCAGATTGGGTCAAACGTCGGATGAATTTTCTCTCTTCTTTTTTCATAATAACCTTCAATTTGGATTAATCACCCAGCAATTGTTCCACCCGGCTGGTGCCAACGTTGAAATACTTGGCATCCGGATGGTGGACAATGATCGCAGCGGTGGATTGTTCAGGGACCAGTTGATAGGCTGACGTCAGGGTCATTCCCAGAGCCGACTCGGCTGGGAGCAGTTCAAAAACCTTGACATGGTCTTCCAATTCGGGAATCGCAGGGTAACCCCAGGAATAGCGCTTGCCCCGGTTGGGCTCCAGGCCCAGCTCCCGGCGGATGTGTTCATGCATGTAATTCGCTGTGGCTTCCGCCATCTGGACTGCCAGCCCGTGCAGGTAATAGCCCTCAGCATATTCTCCTGCGGCTTCCAACTCCTCAAACCGTTTCGTGGCGTTCTTCCCCACCGTGACCACCTGGAAAGCGACCACGTCCATTTTTCCCGTTTCCTTTGAAGCGAAATAATCCGCCAGGCTCAGCCCTTCACCGCCCTCCTGGCGGGGGAAAGCGAAGCGCTCAATCACAACCGGCTCATTATCCTGCAGAGTCTCCGGATCGTAAACCAGCAGCTCATCGCCCACCGATTGACAGGGCCAATAGCCATAGACCGCCTGCGGTTGCAGCCAGCCTTCCTTTTCGGCAGCTTTGCGCATCCGCACCAGGCGCTCTTCAAATTCAGCCTTAAGGCTCTTCCATTCCGCGCCATGAGCGTTCTTGGCACCCCAGGAGAGGCGGTAGAGCTCATTTAAAGAGAGATGCTCGCCAACAATTTCCAAAGGCATATCACGAACCACCCTTGCCCCCCAATGAGGCGGCTCAGGCAGCGTATCCAGCACCGTGACAGCGTTCTTGCGCACGGAGCGGGGCACACTTCGGTTACTGTGCAATTCCTTGCCCAATTCATAATCAGCGGATTTTCGAATTTCATCCACCAATACTTCCCGTTTTTCCGGTGTCATCAACGCATCCATGGTTGAAAGCCCTTCAAAGGCATCCTTGCAGTAGAACACACCTGGCTCATAGTAATGACCGGATTCGGTCAAAAGAATTCGCTTGCCAAAGCGGGGGTTGATCGCTGCGCCACCAACCAGCACTGGGAAATTCAGCCCACGCCGGTCAAGCTCGTTGATGATTAAGGGCATCTGCTTGCTGGTGGAGACCAACAAAGCACTCAATCCAATCGCATCGGCCTTTTCTTCAACCGCCCGGGAAAGGATCGTCTCTGCGGGCACCTGTTTGCCCAGGTCCACCACGGTGTAGCCATTATTGGAGAGGATCGTCTTAACCAGGTTCTTGCCGATATCATGGACATCACCATAGACCGTCGCTAAAACCAACTTGCCCTTTGTGGCGCCTTCCTGCTTTTCGAGGAAGTTCTCCAAATAGCTCACCGCCACCTTCATCACTTCCGCGCTTTGCAGCACGAAAGGCAGAATCAGTTCGCCAGCGCCAAATTTATCTCCGACATCCTTCATGGCAGGCAATAGCACCGTATTGAGGATCTCCACGGCCGTTTCGCCCTTGGGACGATCCGGGTCACGGTTCAGCAGGATGTCAATATCCGTTTCAACATCTGCCTTATGCCGGCGTAGGATCCGCCAATGCAGCCGTTCCTCAGGTGTCATCTCGGCAAGGTCGGATTCGCCGCTGTCCTGTTCGCCGCTGTCTTCCACCGATTCAAAATAAGTGATCAACCGGGCCAGCGCCTGGTCATCCCGATTGAAGATCAGGTCTTCCGCCAGCTTGCGTTCATCCTCATCAATTTCAGCATAGGGCTTGATATGGGCCGGGTTCACAATGGCCATATCCAGACCAGCCTCCACACAGTGATAAAGCATCACACTGTTCAGCACCGCGCGGGCCGGCCGTGAGAGACCAAAGGAGACATTACTCACGCCCAGCGAGGTCAGCACGCCGGGGAAAGATTCCTTAATCCGCCGAATACCTTCCAAAGTCTGGATGGCGGAATCCCGCAACTCGGGGTCGCCGGTTGCCAGGGTGAAGGTCAGAGCATCATAGACCAGATCTTCGGCTTGCAAGCCGTATTCATTCACCGCCAGGTTATAAATCCGCTCTGCCACTTCAACTTTCCGGTCAGCGCTCTTCGCCATGCCGTCCTCATCAATCGTGAGCACGATCACAGCCGCATTGAACCGCTTGGCGAGGGTGAAGATCTTACCGGCTTTCTCCGGGCCGGATTCGAGATGCGTGGAGTTGATCAAGCTGCGCCCAGGATTGGATTTCAGAGCGGCTTCGAGTACATCAACTTCCGTTGTGTCGATCACCAGCGGCACCGGAACAGCGTTTGCCAGCCGTTTGACCACCTTGCGCATCAACTGATCTTCATCGGCGCGTTCTGTCAGCGCCACACAGACATCCAGACCATGCGCGCCCTTATCCACCTGCGCTCGGGCCATCTCCACGATGCCGTCATAATCCTCTTCCATGATCAGCCGTTTGAATTTACGGGAACCCTGGGTATTAAGACGCTCGCCGATCAGGAAAGGCGCGGGTTCCTGGTGCATCGGCACTGCCTGCACGGGGGAAGCCAGCATCGGTTCAGCCGGTGGCGCGGGCGGTTTGGCATGTCCGCGGTCCAGCCCTTCATTGAGACGGCTAATATGATCTTCGCTGGTACCGCAGCAGCCCCCCACTACCCGGACACCGTAATCATTGACGAATTCGAGCATCAGGTCAGCAAAAGGTTGAGGCTCCATTGGATAAACGGCCTCGCCATCCACATTCAGGGGCAGGCCGGCATTGGGAATACAGGAAACCGGTAACCGGGAATTCTCAGTCAGGAAACGGATTGGCTCGCGCATATAATCCGGGCCGGTCGAGCAGTTGAGACCGATCACATCAATCCCCATCTCCTCGAGGATCGCTCGGGCAGCGGCGATGTCCGTGCCCAGCAGCATCCGGCCAGTTGTATCCAGTGTCACCTGCGCCTGGATGGGTAGAACTTCGCCCGTCTCTTCAAAGGCGGCATGGATCCCCTGGATCACTGCCTTAACTTCGAGGATATCCTGTGAGGTTTCGATCAAGAGCAGGTCCACCCCGCCCTCAATCAGGCCCACAGCCTGCTCGCGGAAGATATCCGCCAGTTCCTCAAAGCTGATATTCGACATTTCGGGGTCTTCAGTGGAGATCAATTTACCGCTGGGGCCCATCGAACCGGCCACAAAGCGGGGTTTTCCGTCGTGCTGTATTCATCCACCACCCGTCGCGCCAGGCTGGCTGCGGCACGGTTGATCTCATTCACACGATCTCCCAGGCCAAATTCCGCCAGGGTCAGACGGTTGGAGCGGAAGGAATCCGTCTCGATCACATCCGAACCGGCTTCCATAAAGCTGCGGTGCACCGTTTCAACGGCACTCGGTTTGGTGATGACCAGATAATCGTTGCAGCCTGCGGTGCGTTCCCCGCCAAAATCTTCAACGGTCAGATGCTGCCGGTCCAGGTTGGTGCCCATGGCGCCATCAAAGAGAACAACACCCCGGTCGATGGCATCAAGGTAACGTCGGTTGGTGAATTTCTTAGATTTTCTGAGGTCATACATCGATCCTCCCAGCCTGCGCCATGCAGCTTACAAAATTAAATCAATCGCCTCTCAAAACAAGATGAGAGGCGTAAATGAACAAATGGCTCACACATCTCATCTTCCAGATCCACCCTCTTCGGGGGCTGCCGGAATTGGCACCTGTGATCCCAGATCCTGGTTGCCGAGGCTTCAACGGGCCGGTCCCTCCACCTCTCTGGATGAGTTTCAATCAGACAAAGTCTATCACAATTAGAAACGAAAGTCAATTTAGGGAAAAATATTTTTATTGACGAAGGTTTCTATAACAAGCCCCCAAATAACGAAGTGCAGTTGATTGGCACCCCCCGAAATCAAAATCGGAGGATCATCAAATAGTCGGCTGAAATTTCTTACTAATTTCCTTTCCAACCATTTTTCAGCGGTCAACAATGAACCCGATTTGCACGGTAAGAGGTGTCAAAATAAAATTTTCACCTGTAAAGGATTATGAAATTATTTATAAGGTTTTGGGGAAAAGATTGTTTTAATTTTTCCCTTGTAATTACACAGAATGAGGTGTATTATCACTAATTGATTAAAGCAATGCCAGGCAGATAGCGTTAAATTCTACCTCGGCAAACAAAACAATTTCCCAAAACTCAAGTTAATTATTTATCGAGGCGTTAAATGGCAAAAAGGACGTTAAAACGTCAATTGAATTTAACCCAGGTTATCATGCTGGGCACAGCAGGAACTTTAGGCTCCGGTATTTTTATTCTAACCGGTCATGCGGCTGGGATTGCCGGACCAGCCACCATTTTGCAGTGATCATTGCGGGCCTGCTCAGTTTTTCAATTGCGCTCAATTACAGCGAACTGGCCACTACTTACCCGGAAACGGGTGGTGCTATGACCTATGTTCGGGAAGCGTGGGGCAAAGGACTAATTGCCTTCCTGGTAGGTTCCATGGACAGCGTATCCAGCACTTTTATTGTGCACTCTCCGCAGTAGGTTTGCCTATTCATTAAGTGTTTTCGTTCATAACATACCGATCGTTCCTGTGGCAATTGTTGTAATCTTAATATTCACCCTCCTCAATATTTTCGGCGTCACCAATATCGGTAATATTCAATTGGTCATGGGTTCGATCCTGATCCTTGCCTTCGTCGTTTATATCATCGGTGGTTTCATTAGCCCCAATGGGTTTAGCTTTGCTACCTTGTTCGCTGACGGCCGGGTGTTCGTCGGAAATAATTTCTGGGAAAATTTGATAAGCATCATGCGTACTATCGCGCTGATCTATGCTCTCTATGTGGGTTTTTGAAGTGATCGCGGATGATGCAGAAGAAGTCAAAAACCCCAATAAGAATATTCCTGTGGCAATTTTGGTGAGTCTTGTCGTTATCACCGTCGTCTATGGGCTGACAAGCACCGTTGCTTTGGGAACAACCTCATACACAGAACTGGCAGGATCGGAGACTGCCCTTTCTGATACGATAGGGAAATTTATGCCCGGTTTTGGGGTTGTTCTGATCGGCGTGGCTGGGATGGTCGGTGCGCTGACCTCTGTAAATTCATCCATGCTCAGTGCAACACGAGAAACCTTCACCCTCAGCCGTGATGGCGCTTGGCCCATGTTTCTGCAGCGACTGAACAAGGCTAGAGTACCCTTTATGGCTATCATTTTTATCGGGGTTACCTCGTCTATGGTCACAAGCATTGGGTTGGTCAACTTCTTAAGCTACATTACGTCAGCGGGCTATCTCTTTGTGCTTTTCTGCTCCAATATCTCGATGATTGCATTGCGAAAAAAATATCCATTTATCCATCGCCCATATAAAGTGCCGTTTTTCCCTTTGACACCCATCATCGCATCACTGACCTGTCTGGTCGTAATAGCATTTTCGGAACTTAACGCCATCCTATTCATGCTCGCTATTCTCGCTGTTTTATCGATGTATTATTATGGGCGGGTTGCGGTTCAGACATATAAAGAAGCGCATGTCCGCAGCCTTTCACCAGGGCGCTATCGCCTTATCGTGCCATTCTATAATCCGGGAGGATTGGACAGTGTCATGAAAATTGGAACAGCACTGGCTGAAGCGAAAAAGGACTTGAATATGTGCCTGCTGTTAGTTGTTCCGAAATCAACCCAAACGGACCAAAAAGCTGACGAGAAATTCTTGAAGAATCTCCGTGAACAGAGGCGCGCAATTTTGGATAAGTTCATCCACTATGCCGTTGACCGGAATGTGCCGATGTATACCAAGATGATCGCTGACGATTCGCTTGCGGATGGGATCATTAATGAAATCAAGAATGATAATAATACTGAGTTATTACTGATGAAATGGCCTAATAAGTCTACAGCACGCCGGACATATATTAATACCATCCAAAGAATTATCAAAGCGCATATTGTCAATATTGGTGTATTGCAGGACCGCGGGGTTAAAGAATTCAAACATATCATGGTACCTGTAAGCGGCGGTTTTCATAGCCGCTTGGCGGTCAGATTGGCTGATGAAATCGCCTCTCAGGACGAGGGGATGGTTGAATATCTGCGGATCGTCCCAACTGGCAGTGGAGAGGAAGCTAACGAAGACCAGATTGCTAACCTTCAGGAAGTTATCATGACCGAATTAAACCAGATTCCGACAAATGCCTCGCTAGAAGTTGTGGAATCAGACGATATCGTCAAGGCAATAGTGGAAGAATCGCATATCAATCCCTATGACCTGATCATCATCGGCGCATCAGAGGAATCAGAAACCCCGGGATCTATTTTCGGCTATAAAGCGGATGCCGTAGCTGAAAATGCCGGTTGTTCGGTCCTGGTCATTTTCCATAATGAATCCTCAACTGCCTCTTGGTTGCGACGTCAGCTAAAGCGGATCTAGATTAACAAAATCGTTAAGTTTAGATCCTGGTGATTATTTCTATTTGAGGTTAATCTGGATTACTCAACAGTTAACGAAACCATCTTCACCATAGCGTAGTTTCTGTGAGTCGCTATTCAGGTTGATTTAAAACAGGAGAGCTAATTAAGATTAATCAACCGTTCAGATGACCCATGCTGGTCAAGTGCTTGCAGCACCCCAGTTACGGTGCCATAA
>LQAJ01000255.1_pt1 | contig 16295 bp, 21 predicted proteins | sample 1535811 | NCBI WGS metagenome assembly LQAJ01 (sample SAMN04331587, study PRJNA305678) | bioreactor metagenome | isolation source: bioreactor_6 inoculated with Wadden Sea sediment 2nd replicate of a... | place: Germany: Wadden Sea, Janssand Flat
ACACGGGACTGGTCGCGTTCGCCGTATGCTTCGATGGCCTTGGCCACAAGCTCAAGGGATTTGGTTGCCGCATTCTTGACGTTGAGTTCGACATGCTCGCCGCGCTGAGCGTGCTCTCCGACGTGGACACGAAGCGGGTCTGGAAGCAGTTCGCAACGGTCGTCAGGGAAGGCATGATACACTGGTAGTCCACCACGATGAGATCAACGGCCCCGGTAATGATGGCCAGTTCAGTCATGAGGTGGTTGCCTGCCAGGGGGATGCCTTGGCGCATGAGCACCTCGTTACCGGTACAGCAGAGCCCTGCGACATTGATTCCCTTTGCTCCGGCAGCCTTGGCCTGTTCGATCATTTCCGGGTTGCGGGCTGCTGCGAGTATCATTTCAGAGACGATCGGGCTGTGTCCGTGAACCAGAATGTTGACCTGATCTTCCTTGAGTACGGCGAGGTTGGTTTCTGAAGTGTTGGGGGTAGGTGTGCCGAAGATGATGTCCGACAGCTCCGTTGCGATCATGGAGCCGCCCCATCCATCGGAAAGGGAGACGCGCGCTGCGTGCAGGCAGATACTGTTGGGTTCGGAGTCCACACCCATGTGGGTGCGGTGCATCATTTCCACGATGTCGCGGTCTACGCCACGCGGGGTTACGCCCAGCTGTTTCCATGATTCCTGACGTTTCGGGGGAACGCGTCCTTCGAAACTGATGTGTTCCGTGCGGAATCCGAAGTCGTCGATGAAGGCATCGGAAACTTCCAGAGCAAGGGCTTTGTCGTCTTTGCCTTCTGTCGATAAACCGATTTCTTCAGCGATTCGACGGAGTTTTTCTCCATCCCTGATTTGGTAGTCTTGGGTTTCACCCTTGCCGATAGCCCGCAGAGTCTCGACCAGGTCGCGGCCATGGTCAGAGTGTGCGGCTGCACCACCTGCCACGAAACGGCCGAAGTTTCTGGCCACGGTCAGGTCGGCATCAGCTCCACATACGCCGCGCTGGCGTTTCTCTTTGCCGGGAGTGATGCGGCAGGGACCCATGGAGCATTTTTGACACGTCAAACCCTGTTCGCAGAATTTGCAAGACGGGGTTTGTTCGTCCAGACGGTCCCAGACGGTCTCAATCCCTTCCTTGCGCGCTTTTTCTATCATTTGGTGCGCGTCGGGCCAGATGGATAGTTCTTCCGGGTTGGCGGGGGCTTCTTTGCCATGACATCCTCCTTGCGGTTTTGGTTGAAACACAGGGGTTGCCAGCGCTGGATATGCTGGTATGCAAATGAATAGCACGCTGTGAAAGGTGTGTCTGTCGGCTAGCCGACAAAGCGGAAAAAATTAATCAGAAAGTGAAGTGATATTTTCAAGAGAGCGGATGTCCGGGATGAGAAAGGCCCCGCGTCCCTGCCTGATTATGAGTCCGTCTTTTTCCAGTTTCGAGATGGTTTCCGAGACGCTTTGTCTGGATGAGCCCACGATGGAAGCGATGTGCTGGGTTGTCAGGGAAAGCCGGATAGAGATTCCTTCTTCGGTTTTTTCTCCGTTTTCGCGGGCAGTTGCCAGAAGAAGCTCTGTTATCCTTCGCGGGATATCCTTGAAGGCCAGTGAGTTGATGATGTCGAAGGCACTGTGCAGGATGTCACCAAGCACATGGACCATGGTTCTGGTCAGAATCGGGTGGTCGGAGAGCAGGGCGGCAAGGCGGTCGGTGGGAATGACGAGTATTTCCATATCGTCCAGAGCTTCGACCGTTGCGCTGGTGTGAGTGGTGTAGATATCACCCGGTGTCAGAATGGAAAGGGTGAAGTCCTTTTCGCCGTAGGAAAGATAGAGGCGCGCTTTTCCTTGAGCCACAACGAAGACAAGGTTCTCATTGTGATGAGGACCGAAGATGATGGCCCCGCCGGGATAGGTGCGTGTGTTGAAATTGTTGCGCAGTTCGGCAAGGTCGGGTTCGGATAAAACATCCAGGAGGTTGACATCCATGAGACGTGTCTTCACAGGGGACCTCCGATTTTGCTGTCTTCGTGCGTGTTTTCGTTTCAGGCAAACTTGATATTGCCTGCAAGTATCTGTCTTCAGTGGATTGTGTTCACTATTACACGATTTGGGAAGTGGCTCAAGGACGGTAAATGCTGAAGCACGTAAAATTCCCTTATGATGGTGAGACAGGGTTGAAAGTCAGCTGTTTTTATTGGTGTCGTAGGGGCGGATGGGGACGAATTGGACTGGTTGAAATTGTATGTGTCAGGTGTTGGGGAGGAGCGCTTCAAGGATTGACTCTGAGTAGCGGACATCTCCATAGAACAGTCTGAAATTTTGCAATATTACCTGATGGACCAGTTCAAATGGTGACGCCATGGCATTTGCGATCATGATTGTTTCATAATTCAGTTGCATGGCGTCTCTGGCTGTGGATTCCACGCATACGTTGGTCGCGACTCCAGTTATCCATAGTTGTTTGATGGCGAGATTTTGCAGCAGGTCATGAAGATTTGAAGCGTCTTTTGCAAATGCGCTGTATCGATTTTTAAACACCACATGGTCTTTTGTTTCATCGACGTGCATTTGGGTGAATATTTCAGTTGCTGGCCCTTTATCGAACATGTCTGGCGAGAGTGGTTGTTTGTGGAAGAGGGGATACAGGCCTGCGTCGTTCTCTATATTATTTGTATTGAAGGTGTGTCTGAGCCAGATGACCGGTACGTTGCATGAGTGACATGTGTCAGCCAGATTGTTGATCGCGGTTATGACCGGTTTGATTCCAGACAGGTGGCGGCCATCGCTGGGAGCACATACAAATTGCTGCATGTCAACGATCAGCAATGCCGCTTTATCTGGTTGTAATGCAAAAGTGTATTCATTTCGGCCGACCATGTTCAGATAGTCGGCAATTTGTTCATTCAGGGCATCAAGAGTGGGGGCTGTTGTCATGAACGATTCTCCAACGAACGTTACAGGTAGCTAACTGGGGCGATCAGCGATTGAACTTGCAGTATACTCGGCACTCCTGAATTGTGCCGTCAGGGGCGAATGTGTAGGCATCTGCTCCCCAGAAATCCAGAGAGTCGCCTTTGTGGTATTGCGTTCCGTAAAACATGCAGTCTTCGGTGAATTCCATGTGGATGGGCACCTCAAGATATGCAACGCCGTCGCCGAAAACGATATTTTGAGGAGTGCCTAGACTTTCCTTGATTCCTCCGTGGAACTGGGTCCAATACTGCTGGATGGCATCCCTTCCTTCAACGCGCCTTTCCGATGCGTTCCAGACACAATCATCACTGAGGTAACTGAATACTTCATCCCAGCGTTTTTCGTTATAGGCCTGAAAAAATGCTTTGAAGTCACTCGGTGATGTGATGGGGGTCTTAGACATGATCAATCTCCTGTGTCAGTGGTTTCAGCAGCCAGTCCAAATGCTTTTCATTTTCAATATTCCAAATCCGTTCAACGATCTTTTCCGCTTCCTGTTTGGGAACAAGAGGGGCGAGGTGGGTCAACGCCTTGTCGGTAATTTCGTCATCATGCAGGGGATCCTGAGGGGCTCCATGCGGGTAGTTTCGGTGTGCTTCAATTCGCTGGTCGTCACCAATGACAATTTGTATTCGGCATGCGCCTTGGCGGGGTACTCCGTGCTCATTTGTCTGTCTTCATGGAGGGTTATTTTATTTATCAGTTGCAGCAGCTGTGGTTTTCTCGCTGTCTGGTCGTTGAAGGAGTTGTGGTCAATGGTACCGTATAGCAGGGCGGCTGCAATGCAGTATGGGAGAGAGTGTGTTCTGCCAGCCTGTGAATCCGGGTGATAAGCCCCAGCGATACCGGCTTGCTTGAGGGCCATCTCATAGGTCCAGACTTCCACGTTCGCTATTGTGGAAATGTCCAGTTTGCTGAATTGCGGGAAAAGATCCAGAGCGACATCAATGGCTGTCTGACAGAATACCAGAGCCTGCCAACGTTTGAAGGTAATGGTCTGCAAATCCGGGAGCGTGGAGAGAAAAGTGTCGATGTGCGGGAAGAAATGATCTGTGCCAGCCTGACCTTGATATATATCAACAGGTCCATGGAATCCGGCCTGTGCCATCAGGGCGGCAGTGGTGCCTTGCATTGCACAGGAAGCATATGTGCAATGCTTCCAATCCGTAACCTGCCCCAGTGCGGCTTGATTCGTGTTGAGGCCCATTGCGCCGACTATTCTTTGCGCTTCAACCATACTGTTTTATCCAGTCTCAGCAGATGGCCGGCGATCAGCGTGGTGTAGAAGCCTGCCGTTGCGTCATGGTCGAAACCGCCTGCCTCCGGGCAATAATAGTCGGAGAAGGCACAGGAAAGCATGTAGGCAAGATACATGGCTTGCAGCAGGGCCAGACCATCAATGTCTTTCCATTCACCCAGAGTCAGGAGCAGGGAAATGTTGTCTGACGGGTGATTGCCGCTCAGGTGGTTGGGGGAAAGGTAGGTATTTACCAGATCGCTTCGCCTGCCCAGAATGCCATTCATGAATATTCCGTGGACGAGTTGAACCCTGTTGGCTGTTCCCCATACTCGAACGCCATTGTTGTCGGCAGTGGTTTCGGCGTATCGTCTGAAAGTTTCAATCAGGGGGCGATCAATCAAAGATGCGCAGATGCCGGAATAGGAGTCGAGCAGGTTGCGTTTCAGGAGATGGCGCAGTTCGATTGAAATGTCGTGAGAAGCGAGTTGCCTGCTTTTGTCGGCGATGAGTTCTTCGAGCATCAACGTATCTCCTGAATAGAAAGAGTTGCGGAGGCTCGTATAGTTATTTTCTTATTTTCGACAACAGGTCAAGGTAGGTGGCTGGAATAGGTTGGAAACAAAAAAACCGATTACATCCATTCAGATGTAACCGGCTGATTTTCTTGGTAGCGGGGAGAGGACTTGAACCTCTGACCTTCGGGTTATGAGCCCGACGAGCTACCAACTGCTCCACCCCGCGTCACGTTGAGAAGCTGTTTCTAGGTTGGGAGGGGTTTTTTTGTCAACAACTAATTTGCATTATTTTAAAAAACAGAGGAGACCATCTGTCATGAGTCTGGTAAGTAAAGCGACAGCGGGGGCTTTTGTTGGTTGTTTACATTATCCATTAAATTCCGTAATTCATTTCGCCTATGAGTAATGCAGATAAATTCTCCGTGGTGCTGCCGGTTTTCAATGAGCAGGATAATCTGGAAACATTGTTTTCCGAACTCAAGCGTGCCGCAGATTCCACCGGCAGACCTTGGGAAGCCGTATTCGTGGATGACACCAGCACTGATGCGAGTCTCTCCATCATACAGAAACTGGCCGAGGCCCATGACGAAGTCAGATATGTGGCCTTTGCCGACAATCGGGGGCAGTCTGCGGCTTTCTGTGCCGGATTTGACGCTGCCGATTCCGACATCATCATAACCATGGATTCCGACCTGCAGAACGATCCGGCTGATATTCCGGCCATGCTCGAACTGTTTGGAGATGAATGTGAAATGGTTATCGGCTGGCGGGCCAAGCGTCGGGATACCTTCATAAAAAGAATTTCTTCGAAAATTGCCAATGCCATCCGTGACTTCATTGTGGATGACGGCGTGCGTGATACCGGATGTTCGCTCAAGATCATGCGGCGGGACATGCTCATGCGGTTGCCCCGTTTCAAGAACATGCATCGCTATTTTCCCATCCTCATGAAGGTGCAGGGCGCTCGAATCAAGGAAGTCAAAGTTAACCATCGTGAGCGGTTCAGCGGTGTGTCCAAGTATGGCACGCTTGATCGTGCCATGGCTGGAATTTATGACCTCATCGGCGTGCAGTGGCTTATAAAGAGGCACATCGGCTATTCGGTGAAGGAAAAGAAGTAATCCATGCAGTTGCCCGCCTTCTGGTGGCTTTTGGCCCTCACGGTATGTGTTCAGGGGGCTTCTTCGTGCGATTTTGCATTGTACGGATGCGCCGGAAAGAGGTACAACCCGTGGCACGCAGTGCTGCTGCCGTCCTTTACGGTTCAGCTTTGGCCAGTCTCGCATATGCCGTGATGCAGCGTGATCCGCTTTTTTTCTTGGGGCAGTGTTGCCTGATCGTTTTTTATTATCGAATGCAGAAAGTCGGACATGACAAATAAAAGCAAGGACAACAAAGGCTTCAAGGCCGCAGTCAAGGGCCTCATCATGCTGGCCGGACTCGGACTTGCCGTGTACCTCGCCCGGATGACGGGCGTAAATGACATGCTGAAGGATACCCAGTGGTTCAGTGAGCATGTTCTCGGTTCCGGCCCTCTGTCCATATTTATTTTTCTCGGAGTTGGTGCCGTTTTTACGGCGGTCGGGCTGCCGCGTCAGCTTGTCGCTTTCATGGGAGGCTTTGCCTTTGGAGCGGTCAGCGGTACGGCTCTTGCCACCTTGGGAACCGGAATCGGTTGTGCGTTGGCGGCCGGTTTTGCCCGTTGGGGTGGACGTGATTTCATTTCACGGGCTGATGGGCGGCGTATAATGCGTTTTGACGGATTCCTGCGTCATAAGCCGTTCAAGACCGCGCTTGCCATTCGTTTTTTCCGCTTGGCAGCAACGTGCTGACCAATCTGGCCGCAGGCATCAGTGCGATTCCTCTCATGCCGTTTATTCTTGGCTCGACGATCGGTTACATTCCGCAGAATTTCATTTTCGCTCTTTTCGGCGCAGGCATGCAGAAGGAGTCCACGACCGGCATCGTACTGTCCATCGGCATGGGCGTGATTCTGTTCGCGGTATCCATCTGGATCGGCATGGCAGTGTATCGCAGCTATAAGGCCGAAGCCGCCGAAGCAGGTGTGTTTTTTGAGGATCAGGAAGACTGATCTTTCGGGAAGACTCGCTGACTGAGAGTGTGTTTCCAGATAAGCCAGACTGCTGTCGCGACAACAGCCCCCATCAACCCATCCTCCGATGACATCCGTGGGATAATGCTTTCCCAGATACAGGCGGGAATACCCTACCAGAACAGGCAGAAGCAAAGGCCATTTCTTGAGTGCTGGCCAGATGAGCATCATCAGAACGGCAAGACACATGGTGTTGGCGCTGTGGCCGGAAGGGTAGGACGTGCCGCCCGGTTGGGTCTGGACAAAATCTTTGGGGAGTTGCTGCCAGTAACCGTGCAGCTGGTGGTGGGTGCCCGGCACGACATTGTGCGGTCGGGCGCGGTTGACCTGCTTTTCACGATGTTGGTGGTGAAATCCGACAGCCCCATCCCTACCAGAAGGATGAGGAAGAAAATGACCTGCTTTTTGCCGCCCTTGATGACGGCAACGATGATACACAGGGCAATGGCAACCAGAAGGACGGACATGGATGAAAGGATCGGCATGATGATGTCGAACAGTCCATTGCGCCACTCCTGATTAACGAGCAGGAACAGTTTGAGGTCAAGGGTGGGGGTCAGAAAAAACATGAAACTCCTCAGGACGTTGTTTTTCGGACACATACCCGTCTTCCCCTGCTTCGGCAACCATGTGCATCTTGTCAAACTTCGAAATATGGTTCACAAGGATAACCCTATGGCTACACATGATAAAAAGCGCGAGTTGCGGTCGTTATGCCGCGTTTGAGCCGGTACGGCGGGGCTGAGTCCTTTGCCTGGAGGCTGAGCGAGGCTCTTGCTGACCGCGGACATTCTGTTGATTTCATATGCGCCCGATGTGAAGGGGAGCCGCCTGCAGGCGTCAATCCTGTTGTTGTCGGCCGTTTCGGAGGAATGCGTCTCATCAAGACGTTGTGGTTCGCTTTCATGTCCGAGCGCATGCGGAAAAAGGGTGATTACGATCTCGTATTCGGCATGGGGAATACCGCTAATCAGGATATTCTCCGTCTTGGCGGAGGTTCGATTTCTCTTTTCTGGCAGCTTTCCAAACGTGCTTGGCCAAAAGGTTTTGCCCGTAGTTTCAAGATGTTTCGTCGTCGCATCTCCCCTGTAAACTGGGTTATACATATCCTTGACGATATACGTATGCGCCGCACAAAGCGTATCGTCGCCGTGTCCCATCGTGTCCGTGACTGGACTGTTCAGGCTCATCCGCATCTGACGTGCGAAGATATCGACGTTGTATACAATCGTCCTGACCTCAGTCGTTTTTCGCCAGTTTCCGAAGAGGAACGCCAGCGGTTGCGTTCCGAAGCCGGTGTCGGAGCGGAGCAGGTCGTTCTTGCGACTGCCGCAACCAATTTTGCGCTCAAGGGTGTCCGCTATCTGATTGAATCGTTGACCAGACTGCCGGAAAATTTCGTGCTGCATGTGGCTGGCGGTCGCAAGCCGGGGGAAATATCAACGTCTTGCGAAACAGTTAGGCGTTGAAAATCGTGTCCGGTTTTTCGGGAAAGTCGAGGACATGCCCAGTTTTTATCGAAGGGCGGACGTGTTTGTTCTGGCAACGTTTTATGATGCCTGTTCCAATGCCGTTCTTGAAGCCTTGGCGTGCGGTTGCAGGGTTGTGTCGAGCAACCTGAACGGCAGTGCCTTTTTCCTGCCGGAGAAGTGGGTCTTTGAGGATCCGGCAGATGTGCCTGCCCTGGCGGAAATCATGCTTCGCGTGTCTGAAGAACCCAGCCCTGCGCCATTTGAATGGCCTGAGGATGTGACTTCCGGGTTGGAACCTTATATTGAAATGATCGAGCAATCCGTTTGCTGATGTTTATATGAAAGTCATGTTTCTCGTCCCTTCCGGGACGCAGCGTTCTCACGCCCGATTCAGAGTGATTCCGTTTGTCGAGCATGCTTGTGCGCGAGGAATGGATGTCTCCTGGAAAGCCGTGCCGCTTTCTTTTCTGGGGCGTTGCATCTTCTTCAGTCGTCTTCCGAAGGCTGACGTTTACGTTGTTCACAGAGAACTGTTGTCCACCCTTGAGTTACAAGCCGTTAAGCGGGTGTGTGACCGATTGGTATATGATTTTTCCGATGCGGTATGGATGCTGCCGGGGAATGTCGGCAGGCTGGGCTGTTCCATGGGACATTCAAAGGTCGTCTGGCGGTTTGAGCGACTGTGTCGTGCCGCAGATTTGTGCATTGTGGACAATCGGGCGTTGGCTGACAGAATTTCGGCGTGGCAGAATGAGGTTCATGTTCTCCCGACGGCCGTTGATACGGAGGCGTACACCCTGCGTTCCGGTAAAAATAAAAGCGATATGCCGGTTGTCGGCTGGATCGGTGATCGTGCCGAACCGGAGCAATTGAGATGTGCGCTCGGTTCGTTGGCTCCCGAGGCCGGTTCTTTTCAGTTCTCCGTAGTCTCCGGCAGGCCGTATGCAGGACCCGGGCAGGAATACGTTTTTTGGTCTACTTGGTCGGAGGAACGGGAGCTGGAGCAGTTGCAGACCATGGATGTCGGGTTGGTTCCTCTGGATGGAAATGAATGGACAAGAGCTGCCAGCGGGATTGACGTGTTGCGTTACATGGCGTCCGGCGTTGCCGTCGTCGCGTCCGGTGTCGGCAGTGCAGCCGAGATTGTCGATCATGGAATCGATGGTTTCTTGGTGCGGAGCGAAGCTGATTGGAAACGCTGTATTTTACGGCTTCTGGAAGATGAACCGTTGCGTCAAACCATGGTTACGGCTGCCCACCGTAAGATACGTGAAGAGTACAGCGTTGAAGCCTTGGCTCCTCGATTATGGGAGACATTGGGTATCTGATTTTTATGAGAAAAGCCGGGGGGCATTCCGGCTTTTCTGTTTTGTCTGGGCAATCACTTGAGTCCACGAACGGTTATTTTTTTTATCCCTGCCATTTTTCGTTTTGTTGCAAAGTACGTCCTTCTGACAGTTCACTTTGCTTACCTCATATTTAGGCTGCGCGCGGAGATTCGTATTTTTTGTTTCATGAAGTTTGGTGTCAAAACGATGGAAAGGCTTTGATCTATAGAATATGTCTATGTCGTCTATCGATAATCACCTAAAGAAACAATTGGTCCGTGCAGTGGCTTCTGGCTATGTTCTTGCTGCGACAATACGGGGGCGTGTTGTCGAAAATGAAGGTCAACAAATGGAGTGAGGACATGAACAATTTTTTTGCCACACGAAAAGGCATCGTTGCCGTTGGATTGATAATCGGTATCTTCGCGGCATTGCTACAGTATCTGGGTAACCCCGGTAACATGGGAATCTGCGTGGCCTGCTTTGAGAGAGACATTGCCGGAGCGGTCGGCCTGCATCGGGCAGGTGTGGTTCAGTATATGCGTCCTGAGATTATCGGGTTCGTACTCGGTGCGATGATCGCTGCATTTCTCGGACGTGACTTCAGGCCACGGGCCGGATCGGCTCCCATCGTCCGTTTCATTCTCGGCGTGTTCGCCATGATTGGTGCTCTGGTATTCCTCGGATGTCCGTGGCGTGCTCTGCTTCGACTGGCGGGCGGTGACCTGAATGCCGTTATCGGACTGGCCGGACTCATAGCCGGTATCTGGATCGGTACTCTGTTTTCCGTAAAGGGTACAACTTGGGACGTAGCCAGAAGACCTATACTTCGGTCGGTCTTCTCATGCCTTTGGTCATGATCGGACTTCTGATTCTCATGCTTATTTATCCCCAGATAGACGGTCAGGCCAAATCTGGCGTGCTGTTGTACAGCCTCAAGGGCCCCGGAGCCATGCATGCGCCTCTTTTGATTTCCTTGGGCGTCGGCCTGTTGGTAGGTGCCATTGCTCAGCGCAGCCGTTTCTGCACCATGGGCGCATTTCGTGACCTGATCCTGTTCAAACAGGTTCATTTGCTGGTAGGCGTTGTCGCTCTGCTTGCAGCCGCTTTTGCCATGAATCTGGTTCTCGGCCAGTTCAATATGGGATTTGAGCATCAGCCCGTGGCGCATTCTCAGGCAATTTGGAACTTTGCCGGAATGCTTTTGGCTGGCCTGTGCTTTGCTCTTGCGGGCGGATGTCCCGGACGTCAGCTTTTCATGGCGGGTGAAGGTGACGGAGATGCCGCAGTGTTTGTGTTCGGTATGATCGTTGGGGCGGGCTTTGCACATAACTTTGGTCTGGCCAGTTCTCCCAAGGGCGTTGGCCCACATGGCATAGCCGCCGTGTTTATCGGGTTGGCAGTCTGCCTGTTCATCGGTTTTACAATGCGCAAAAAGGCATAAGGAGCAATATCATGAGTGAAGTCATAGACGCACGAGGGCTTTCCTGCCCCCAGCCCGTTCTGGATACTTTGGAAAAAATTGAAGCCATGGGAACGGGAAAACTCGAAGTTCTGGTGGATACCGATGCTGCAAAGGAAAATATTTCCCGCGCAGTGCAGGGCAAGGGATGGGCTGTTGCGTCCATCGATGAAGAAGGCGCTGGCGAATATCGCCTGAGATTGTTCGGAGACTAGCCTTGTCTTTTTTGAATCTGTTTAGAAAAAGCCCTCCCTCACCGGCGACTAGCTTGCGGGTGAGTCGGGGGCTTCTTGTCTTTGATCACACCAGCGAAGTGATTCGGGCGGAAAAGCTCCTCAAGGCAGACGGGTGGGACATCAAGGTCATGGGACCGCCTCCAGAAATCCAGAAAGGGTGTGATCTGGTGGTGGAATTTCCGCTTATTGAAAAATTGAACATCCTGCGCAGTCTGGGAGAAGCCGGCATTCCTCCCTTGGAGAGTGTGCCTGTAACCGGCCCTCTGCTTTCGCCCGTGGATCTGTTTCATACAAAGGATTTCGGGGAGTATCTCATGGTGCGTGCGGCCAACATGAAGATCACGGTGGAAAAATCCACTCGGACCATCGTGAATGTTTCGGGTGGGGGATGCCCGGATGTGCCGTATATCGCCACTCGTTTGATTGGTCATACTCTGGATGATGCTCCTGCCCCGCGCAGTATCGGGCATACCTTGTGTGGCTACGCCCTTGATCTCGCCTATCAGGAGATATTACGTCAATGCTCGCGATAGTAGGTACCGTCCCTGATCTGAGTGTTCCGATTCTTGATGCTCCTGTGGAACTGGTGGATAATTCCCTGCGGGTGGATGATCGTATCATTGCTCCTGACCGGGGCACTCCAGCCTTTTGGGGGCAACGGCACAGGCGTGTCTTCATTTGGGCATTCCTCTGCCTCATGCTTTTCTCGTGGGTGATGAAGGGCTGGGCAAGGGGAGTCGAGGACTGTATGCCCATCTGGTGGATGTTCTGCCGAAACGGAAGTTGAGTACACTTGCCTTTCATTACCTTCAGCCTGATGTGGATTGGCATAACAAGGTGTTGCTGACCGTGCAGGAAATGCATCCCAAGCCAAAGCTCATCGCAGATGCCGGGTTCATGTACGCGGCCAAGATGAGCGGCGAAGCATCAGCTTATGACCTTTTTACTCCGGATGCCGGAGAACTGGCCTTTCTTGCCGACGAGACTGCACCTCACCCGTTTTATACCAGAGGATTCATTTTACAGGACAACAGTCGGATACCAGATTTGATTGAACGGGCTTATGTTCATAGCAACGCGGCAGCCTGCCTGCTGGTCAAGGGAAGCGTGGATGTCGTTGCAGACAGGTCTGGCGAACTGTTTAGCGTGACCGGTCCATCCGAGGAGGCCATGGAGGCCATGGGCGGCACCGGAGATACGGTCACTGGCATGGCATGTGCCTTGATCGAGTACGGCTTGCCTGTCCCTGAAGCCGCTCGCATCGCAGCTCAAGCCAACCGTTATGCAGGGCAACTCGCCAACCCTGTACCCAGTTCTCAGATTCGCGATCTGATACCTCATATTCCTGCAGCCTTGTCACGAGCCATGAAAAAATGACTCGGCATGAGCAAGATATCTCGTCGGATATGGTGTTGCTTGAGATAGTGCGCCAGCATCCAGGCACGGAAACAGTCTTTCGTGCCTGGGGAGAGCAGGCTGGGGAATGCCTGCTCTGTCAGGCCCTTTTTGAGACCGTGGAAGAAGTGGCCCTGCGCTATTGTTTGGATTTGGAAGGGCTGATGAAGGACTTGAGACGAACAATCGGATAGTTCTTCTTACTGCTACCTTATTCTTGGCCACAGGAAGAATATCCAGCACGTCCCTGAGTTTGAAACAGCTTGTGCTCGGCCCTTGTCATAGAGCGCTCTTCAAATTCGGATGTTTCTTTTGCCTCTAAAGTTTTTTCAATAATGCGTCGAAGTACTCCACGGTCTTGATTAAACCGTCGCGGAGCGGAATTCGCGGCTCCCAGCCGAGTGTTTTCTTGGCGAGGGTGATGTCTGGCTTGCGTTGCATGGGATCGTCGGCGGGCAGATCCTTGAAAACTATTTTGGATTTGGAATTGACCAGTTCTGTGACTGTCTTGGCGAGTTCGAGAATGGTAAATTCGTCAGGGTTGCCGAGATTCATCGGGCCTGTGAATTCGTCGGGAGTTTCTTCCGTGAGACGGATGATGCCGTCGACGAGGTCGTCTACATAACAGAAACTGCGGGTTTGCTCCCCTTTTCCATAAACCGTAATATCTTCACCGCGCAGTGCCTGTACAACGAAATTGGAGACGACTCGGCCATCGTCCATGGCCATGCGGGGACCATACGTGTTGAAGATGCGTCCCACCTTGATGCGAAGGTTGTGCTGGCGGTTGTAGTCGAAAAAGAGGGTCTCGGCGCAACGTTTTCCTTCATCGTAGCAAGATCGGATTCCTGTGGGATTGACGTTACCCCAGTAATCTTCTGTCTGCGGGTGAACTTCCGGGTCGCCGTAGACTTCACTGGTTGATGCCTGAAATATTTTGGCTTTGATGCGCTTGGCAAGGCCAAGCATGTTGATGGCACCGTGTACTGATGTTTTTGTGGTCTGCACCGGATCGAACTGATAGTGGATGGGGGAGGCAGGACAGGCCAGATTATAGATTTCGTCAACTTCGACGTAGAGCGGAAACGTCACGTCGTGGCGGATGATTTCGAAATAGGGATTATCCATCAGGTGAAGGATGTTATCTTTGCGGCCTGTATAGAAATTATCCACACAGATGACTTCATGCCCTTTGGCAAGAAGCCGTTCACATATGTGTGAGCCGAGAAAGCCGGAGCCGCCTGTGACGAGAACGCGTTTTTTGTTCATCCCCAATGGGTTGCAAAAAAAGTATCGTTTTGTCAATTGGGTATGCTGGATTTTTTAAATAAATGCGATGAATGGCGATTAAACGTGATTATTGCGAAAAGTGAATTTGGTGTGGAAAAGTATTTGATTCAAGTTGTTGACGCTGCTTTTTTGACGTGCCAAGTTTTCTTAAAAAATTTCAACGGATGGTTTGCGATAAATGATTGTTAATGTTGTCGAATGCATTGAAGGTGCTCGAAGAGCCAAGGGGTTGGTTGTCGTCATTGACGTCTTTCGGGCGTTCTCAGTCGCTTGCTATGCTGTGGATAACGGCGTTGAAAAGTACTTCGCTGTGGGGGAAATCGATCTTGCCCGGAAGCTGGCCGTTGATCATACCGGTATTCTCGTGGGCGAACGGGATTGCATAAAGGTTGAAGGGTTTGATTACGGAAATTCTCCTGCTGAAATCGAGGAAGTTGATTTTTCCGGGAAGACCGTTGTGCATACGACCAGTGCCGGAACGCAGGGACTGGTTGGAGCCGTGCAGGCTGACGAGATTATCACCGGCTCTTTTGTGAACGCCGGGGCTATCGTTGAGTACATCCGGGAACAACAGCCTGAGGTCGTAACTCTGGTTGCCATGGGGACCGGCGGAAGCATGCGTGCGCAGGAAGACATGATGTGTGCCATGTATATAAAGAATGAATTGGAAGATTATCCGAACAGCTTTGAGACTCTGAAAAATTTCTTGCTGGCGTTGATAGCGCTGAAAAATTCTTCGACGAGTCAAAGGAGTATGCTCCGGAACGTGATTTTGAACTGTGTTATGAACTTGAATCGATTTGACTTTGTCTTGCGGGCTGAGCCGCGTGAAGACGGCGCGGTGTGTCTTTCCAAAGTAACGGTTGCATCGGCCTGAGTGGGGTAGGTTTATGACCGGCCAGAAACAGAAAGTTCTTATTGTTGATGATTCTCAGACAAATCTAGCCTTGCTTGATCATATGCTCGGTCAGGATGGGTGTGAGGTCGTGCAGGCCAAGAGTGGAATTGAGGCCGTTGAGCTGGTCAGAATACTGACTTCGCCCTCATTCTTCTTGATATTCAGATGCCCGGTATGAATGGCTATGAAGCTGCCTTGCAGATCAAGGATCTGGAGCGCGGGCGTCATGTGCCCATCATTTTCATCACCGCCATTTTTCAGGACGATGAGAATGTCAGACAGGGCTATGAGACCGGAGCTGTGGATTATCTGTTTCGTCCTGTTGATGTACAGACGCTCAAAAGCAAGGTGCAGGTTTTCCTTCAAATGAATCAGCAGAAGCTGTTGCTTGAGCGGGAGATTGACCATCGGAAACAATCGGAAAAGGCGCTTCGTCATGCCGAGGAGAAGTTTCGTTCCATTTTCGAACGGGCGGTAGAAGGGATTTTCCAGAGTTCGGTGGATGGTGTTTTTCGTGAGATCAATCCAGCCATGGTTCGACTGTTTGGTTACGACTCAGCGGAAGAGATGATCGGCGTCGGTAATTTGCGTGAGACGATCATGAGTGACGAGAGTGAGCGTCGGGAATATATTGAGCTTCTGCGGCGTGACGGTTTTGTTTCGAATTTCGAGTACCGCGCCCGTCGTAAAGATGGATCGGTCATTTGGTGTTCAGAGAGTTCCCGATTGGTCCAGTCTACCGATGGCGAGACTGAACTTGTTGAGGGCGTGCTTGAGGATATCAGCAAGCGTAAGAGGCAAGAGCAGGAACTCAAGCATCTCGCTACAGTGGACAGTCTGACCGGTATTCCCAATCGTCATCTCTTTTTTGACCGTCTTGAGCATGCCCTTGCTGCGGCAAAGCGCTATGATGTGTTGGCAGCGGTTCTGTTTGTCGATCTGAACGAGTTCAAGAAGGTCAATGATACCTATGGGCATTCGGTCGGTGACGAGTTGTTGCGGATGGTCGCGAAGCGTCTTGAGGGGCGTATTCGTGAGTCCGACACACTGGCTCGTCTTGGCGGTGACGAATTCGGTGTTTTGTTGAGCAATATCGATGATGAAAGCGGGGCCGAGGTCGTGGCGAAAAGCCTTATTGACGTCATGAATGAGCCGTTCGAGATCGAGAGTGAACGAATATTGGTCGGCGCTACGGTGGGGATCAGTTATTATCCGACCGACGGCAAGGACAGCGTGACGCTTATCAGTCGGGCTGACGCCGCCATGTACGGGGCCAAGAAAAGAGGCGGCGACAGGTTTGGCACATTCAAATCGGTCTGTGGAGCGACATAATTTTTTTTGTTATTAGATTTCTTGATAGACGTTTTGCTTCGGCAAAGCGTCTTTTTTTTGT
>LQAJ01000256.1_pt1 | contig 16248 bp, 25 predicted proteins | sample 1535811 | NCBI WGS metagenome assembly LQAJ01 (sample SAMN04331587, study PRJNA305678) | bioreactor metagenome | isolation source: bioreactor_6 inoculated with Wadden Sea sediment 2nd replicate of a... | place: Germany: Wadden Sea, Janssand Flat
ACATGCCTCAAAATACATTCGAAATTTGAATTTGAATGAAAAGAGGGGGAATAACATTGTATACATCCTCGTAAAGGCAACATGATTTGGAGATTTGTGTTAAAATGAATTATGTTCACTTCAAATGGGGTATCAGTAGATTATAGAAATCCATTGAGGTGAATGCGCTGTTATTTTTCGGAAGAGTGTTTGCAGTTTAGATGCTATTCTCGAAAAGGCATACTTAGGGAAACTTAAGGACGCAAAGCTACAGGGCCTAAGCCACAAGGATGTGGTAGGGTAGCCAGTTATCGAAGGAAAAGTTATGTTACATAACTTTTTTCCCAATTGTCAATCGCAAAACCACTGTGAAGTGGTGACGCAAAGCTATAGGGTCTCGACGCCATGTTGAGATAGCCAGTTGCCGAGGGAGAGATATGTATGTTGAAAAATCTAAGACTCTTATTGATATTTACAATACTCTTAATAAACTTAAGCATGGTTTCTTATGCAGAAAATGATTTTGCAGTTATAGATGAAGAGTACGCCATTGTTTCGGTGCATTTCGAGATAAATCCCAACTCAGAGTATAGGTTGGCGGTTATAAAAGGTGATGATAAACAATACTATCCATTGGTGGAAGCAGATCAAAATTTCTCCCTTCCATTTGGTGACGGATCTTATACAGTGGCTGTATTTAAAAAGGTAGAAGGTCAATCGTATAAGCTGTGTGAAAAAGAAACATTTGATGTTGATGTCAATGGAAATGCTCAGTTTCTGGCAAGTGTATATGACATTAAATGGACCCCGGGTGACAAGATTGAGAAAAAGGCACAGGAGCTGGTACAAGGGGCAAGCTCAACGCAGGAGAAAGTGGAGAGAATATATGCATACGTAACGAACACAATAAGTTACGATTATTCAAAAGTGGCTTCTATTAGTTATGGATATATTCCAAATCTAAAGCAAACCCTTTCCACAAAATCAGGTATTTGCTACGATTATGCATCGTTAACTGCAGCTATGTTAAGAAGTGTTGATGTGCCCACTCAACTTTGCATGGGCTATAACAGTGAGCTTTCTGTATATCACTCATGGAATAGGGTTTACATTGATGGTCAGTGGAAAATAATTGACACAACAATTGATTCTGTAAATGATAACACAAACACATCTGATGCAATATATAAGGATGAATCAGAATATAGTACAAAAAAAGTTTTTTAGCTTATACATTTAGAGATAAGCCTATATAGGACACGCAGGTCAGGGGCCATTGAAGGTAAAAATTTCAAGGCACCCTGACCTTTTTTTATGGATTTTAAGGAATTTGGAAATATTGTTAATTGTATATCAATATATTTTTTATTTATATATTCATTTACAATATGAATTTAAAGAGACGTTCTTTCATTTGAAAGATTATACTGAAAAACAGGCATTTAATTATGATAGAACAGTACATATGAAAATGTTATAAAAGTGGGTGTAATCGGTGTTCTTGGTTGGAATAATTCAAACGACATGTATAGTTCAACAAAACTAAGGCATTGATTTTGAAAATTATTGAATTCCTGGCTTACTAGGGACATGAATAGTATATATATAATAGAAGAGGATATATTATAAAAATAAGATGTGTGGCGGACTCAAACGCAGCAAGATAAGTATAATATTTGGAGGCTGATTATGAAATTAAACACAAAAGTGACAATCATGATAACAGTCCTTATATCTATGACCCTAATGTTAAGTGGACTTATCGTGCGAGAATGGGGACTAGAGCGTGAAAGAGAAAGCCTAGAAACCAGTTTAATGAACGCCTCTATACTGATTGCAGATTCCGATCGAGTTCGCAGAGGTCTTATTGAGCAAAATAGTGACATAATACAGCCGTATGTTAAAAGCATGACAAAAAAGCTTAAATTAGTTGATTTTATTACAGTCGCAGATATGAATTCTATAAGGTTTGGCCATATTTACGATGACAGGCTTGGAAAGAAGGTCAGTGGTGGCGATGATGATAGAATCGTTAATTCTGGTGAGAGCTATACATCGGTGGCCATGGGAACTTTGGGTCAGTCGTTAAGAGCATTTGTCCCAATATTCCATGAGGGAGAACAAATTGGATACGTGGTTACGGGTAGTTTTTATTCTGAAATTCTATTACACGAAAAAGAACTGAGTTACATTGTTTTGGTGAGCATAGCACTTAGTATCATTATAGGTGGCTATGGGGCGGGGATATTGGCCCGCATGATCAACAAGAGCCTTGGCAATTATGAAGCGGAAGAAATCGTCAATTTATTTAAATATCAAAATGCCATTCTATCGAGTGCAAGGGAGGGTATTTTGGCAATTGATACTCATAAAAATATATCTATAGCCAATGAATCGGCTCGTGAAATACTCAAATATAAGGGGACAGATATTATTGGTATGCCTATTGAGACAATCTATCCTCAAAGTGGTCTAGTGGAAGTTCTTGAGACTGGACAAGAAGAAATAGGTCGAGAACAATTCTATAAGGGAACCTATATTTTATCGAATATAAAGCCTATTACAAGTGGCACCCAAGTTGTGGGGCCATGGCTACCATATTAGATCGTACAGAACTTAAGAAATTGGCTGAAGAAGTGACAGGGGTAAAAGTTGTCCTAAAAGCCCTAAGAGCAAATTCCCATGACTTTAGAAACAAACTTCATGTCCTATCGGGATTCTTACAATTGGGAGAATACGAACGAGCTAGAGAATTTAGTCGCGTTATTGAAAGAGAAAATGAAAATTTAAGAGAACTCTTCTCGGGTAAAATTATGGAACCAACCATACGTGAACTATTTATTGGCGCTTATAACAGGGCCACTGAAGAAGGTATAAAATTCTATTTGGCTGAAGACAGTGTTCTCGATATTGGGTGTAGCCTCAATATGGAGGATTTGGTGATTGTCTTTGGAAACCTCATCGAAAATGCCATTGAAGCCCATGCGAGAGACACGGTTCGAAAGATGATAGGGAAGTTCAGGTGTATATACATTGTAGCCAGGAAGAACTGGTGATTCAGATTATAGATAATGGGCCAGGTATGACACAGGCCCAGTGTGAAAAAGCCCTCCAGCGTGGATACTCAACTAAGACAAATTCACCAGGTGTTGGATTGGATCTTGTCAATAAGATTGTTAACCGCTGTAAAGGCACACTGAGCATCGACAGTGAAGTTGGTGAAGGCACAACCGTGACGGTGACTTTAGACAAGTTTGCCATGAAAGACCAGTCTTAAAATGTTCAGTCACAGTCATGTGATATCAAGGGGGATACTATGTGGAAAGTTTTAGTCGTTGAAGATGACCCGATGTTAGCTGAAATACACAAGCGATATATAGATAATCAAGACCAGTTTGATTGTGTGGAAATTGCCTTAAATGCAAAAAAGCTTGTGAGGCTATAGCCAAGCACAATCCTGATTTAATACTTTTAGACGTATATTTGCCCCAAACAACGGGCATAGATTTCCTAATGAAACTCAGAGAAGAAGGACGAACCGTAGATGTTATTCTCATTTCAGCGGCAAGATCCTTTGAAATAATAGAAAAGGCCTTTCAATTTGGTGCCATCGATTACTTGATCAAACCATTTGAGTTTGAAAGACTAAAAAAGGCTCTTGAAACATTTATACAACGAAAGGCCATGTCAGGCACCATTTCTCAAATCGATCAGAGCAAGGTGGATAATATATTCCTAAGACAGTCAGAGGGGCAGAATAAATCCCTTCCAAAAGGTCTACATGAAAGAACATTCAATAGGGTTAAAAGTATTTTGAAGGATTTTCAGAGGCTGTCACCATTGAACAGGTGGCGGAGAGTTTGAGTATGTCAAAGGTGACACTGAGACGCTACTTAGAATATCTTGAAAAGCTGGGTTTTGTAGAAATTGAAATGTCCTATGGAACAAGGGGAAGGCCCTCCTACTTGTATAAACGCAAGGACTCCATTTAGAAAAAATAATTTTGAAAAAAAGCGCTGCTTTAGAAAGTGTTCTAAAGCGGCGCTTTTGTGTGTTCTAATAACAAAATTTTCATTTCATCAACCGTATAAAATTTTCCTTGTGAAATCATCTCATCGTTGATTTCAAGGGCAGGTGTATATTCAAGTCCGATTTCCTTCATAACATTCAGATCAGCTATCATCTTATAGTCTGCCTTCATATTAAGTTGCTTGAGAGCCTCACGCACAACCGTGCCGAGTTTTGAGTACCCTCAGCAAACTTGATCATACAATCTGATTTTCATTATTTTAACCAGCTTTCCACATCTTTTTCCTTAGGGATTTTGCCTTTAACAACGACAACGTCGTCAATAACAACGGCTGGTGTTGACATGACACCGTAACCCATAATGGACTTTAAATCTTCAACCTTTGTCACTTCAGCATCGACGCCAAGTTTTGCAACCACTTTGTTAACAAGGTCGTATGTGTCTGAACACTTTTTACAACCTGTGCCTAGAATTTTAATTGATTTCATTTGAAACCTCCATTGTTTTATAAGATTATATTAAATAAGTATCCAACAGTTAGTATTCCAAACCCTGTAATACCAACAAATATGCCAATGAGTTTGGGCTTTATAACCTGCTTGAGCAGGATGATTTCAGGGAGGGACAAGGCGACCACAGACATCATGAAGGCCAGGGCTGTGCCCACGCCAACCCCTTTCAAAATAAGGGCTTCAACGATGGGAATGGTTCCTACTGCATTAGAGTATAAAGGTATGCCTGTTGCTACGGCAATAAATACCGCAAGGGGCTGGTCAGGGCCAGCATAAGTGGATAGAATATCCGCTGGGGCATAACCATGCACCAAAGCACCGATGCCTATACCAATCAAAACAAACTTCCATACTCGACCTGTAATGTCCTTGACATTTTGAACAGCAAACTCAATACGATCTTGCCATGTCATATCGGGCACAATTGTCTCACCGGACTGCATTTCGTAAATATAGGATTCCACAAGATGTTCAAGGTGAAGTTTGTCGATTAAATAGCCTGAAAACATACCGATGCACATACCTGCAATCGTATAAATAACAGCAATTTTAAGTCCGAAAGTCATAATCAAAAACCCAATTGCAATTTCATTGACAATGGGTGAAGTCACAAGAAATGTGAATGTTACACCAAGGGGGATGCCAGATTCAACAAAGCCTATGAAAATGGGCACTGTGGAGCAAGAGCAAAATGGTGATAAAACGCCTAGACTTGCAGCGAGAAGATGCTTAAAAAGTCCATTTGTCTTATTAAGAAGGAGTTTAACCCGTTCTGGCGGGAAGAAACTTCTAATAAGAGAAATGGTGAATATCATGAAGCTGAGCAAAATAATAATTTTCATAGAGTCATAAATGAAAAAATGCACACTTCCACCTAGATGGCTTTCCGGGTGATTCCAAATACATTGTATGTCAAAAGATCTGCAATTTTTATCATGAGTCTGTCCACTTGAATAAAGGGCCAGAAAATAAGCTTAAAGATATCAGAAATTAGGGTCATTACAATTCCTCCGATTCAAGCACAGCAGTAATAGATTGGACTTGCTTAGCTAGTAAAGGTCTTAGCAAATCAATAAGGTTATATACATCCTTGGAAACAGGCTTGTAAAATACCTTTAAGCCCACCTTGTTGGATGTGACAATTCCAGCTTTTTTTAAGACGCGCAGATGCTGGGATGTGTTTGACTGGTCAAGCGCTAAGTCTTCAATAATATGACAGACGCAAAGCTCATCTTGATCCCGTAAGAGCTCTAAGATCCTCAGTCGCGTTGGATGGGCAAGCGCTTTTAAATAGTCGGCCTGCATTTGATATATAAGATTCATATTCCCCTCCTGGGTTATTACAGTTAAAGGTGTATTTAAAAACTATATTATAATATTCTAATATAATTATACAACCAGATAGATGCTTGTCAATCCTTTTGATGAATTCTATGAATTCTATGAATTCTAATGAACGTATTATCTTGTGATATAATTCGTTCCAATTGAAAGAAATCTTAATATATAGAGTCCCCTCCCAAGAGAAAGGTTGTGAAAAACATGTGGAAAACTGTGGATAACCTGTGGATTCTGTGCATAATCGAAAATATGTTCGAATGACATAAAAAATGTTATGCACAAAATCGGGTGTTTATCCACAAGAACCTGTGTAAAAGTCGTGGAAATTGTGGGTATAGTCAGGGGAAAGGTCAAATGTCAAGGATAAAATCCACTATTTTGTCTACAAAGCTGTGGATAACATTGAAAGTGTATGTTCTGGGGTGATAATTTGCTTAAAATCATGTATAATGCCTATATGAGTTAAGGCGATGTCTAGTGATTTTAATAAGACATCACAATATGAAATGATTTGGTGCACCTAGTGCTTAATAGGGAAGTTCGGTGAAATGCCGACACGGTCCCGCCACTGTAATGGGGAGTTCTATTGATATCCACTGGGAAACTGGGAAGGCTAATAGAACGTTGAACCAGAGTCAGGAGACCTGCCAAGTCAGTACAAAGCATCTCACGAGGATGAGGTCTTATGGATAGGGAAAAACGGGACCCTCCACTTTTTAGTGGAGTTTTTTTATTCCCATAAATCGATATATTGGAGGAAAATATGAAAAGATTTTTATCGGTCGTTGTCTTGTTCACACTGGTTTTTGCCATGACCGCTTGTGGTGGACAATCAGTCGAGACAGACTCAGACAGTGCAATCAACAATTTAGAAAGTGATCAAAATCAAGTCGAGGAACAAGCCAGTGGAACAGAAGCAAATAATGAAACACAAGAAAATAATGAAACACAAGCAAACAAAAAGGAAAATACGACAGTATACCCTTTAACGATCGTAGACCATTTCGGCAGAGAAGTTGTTATTGATGAAAAACCTGAACGGGTGGTATCCCTAGCTCCCTCTTTAACAGAAACCATTGATGCCATTGGTGTATGGGATCTTCTCAAAGGACGGACGGACTATGACACATATCCCCGAAAGTGAAGATGTGCCATCTGTGGGGACACTAAAAGATCCTAGCATAGAAACGATTGTTGAAATAGGACCAGATTTAATCCTGGCATCGACACACTTTCAAGAGGAAACAATGAAAAAAATTGACGAACTTGGCTTAAAAGTGATTATTTTGAGCTCTCAGGACAGTTTTGAAGGTGTGTATGACGTCATAGAAAAGACGGGTCTTATCCTGGATGCACAAGACAGTGCAAGGCAAGTGGTTGAAGATATGAAAGCAAAAGTGAGCAAGGTCAAAGACAGTGTGTCTCCCCTTGAAGCCACAGAAGTATATTATGTTGTGGGCTATGGAGAATATGGTGATTACACAGCCGGTGGAGGCACGTTCATAGACCAGATGATCGGCATGGCTGGTGGAAAGAATGTGGCATCAGATGTAGAAGGTTGGTCATACAGTCTTGAGAAATTGGTTGAGAAAGATCCACATATCATAATTTGTTCCAAGTACTTTGGGGCAAAAGAAGGTATTCAAGCTGCGAATGGCTATAAAGATTTAACAGCAGTTCAGGAAGATCGACTATTTGAAATAGACAACAACACCCTTGATAGACAAGGGCCAAGGTTGGCGGATGGACTAGAAGAACTGGCAAAGATACTTCATCCTGAAGCCTTTGACTCTACAAAATAAGAAGTCCACAAAAGCAGATTTAGGTCATTAACTTATCTGTGGATCGTGAATGTGCACATAAATTGGAGTAAGACATTCTTTATGCAGTTGGCTCTGAAACTCGGCACGAGTCAAGTTAGGCGGTACCGAAATGGCATTAAATAGTAGAAAAATATTTGGAATGAGTGTGGGTCTCCTATGCATACTGATCTTTGGAATGGCTGTAGCGGCGACGTTTGGTCCAGCAGAGGTCAGCGTCAAGAATGTGGTTGATATTGTTCAGACTCATTTGAGTGGCGGCCCAATAGAGACGCTAGACAAATCAATGGACCTCATTGTTTGGAAGATTAGGATGCCTAGAATATTACTGGCAGTCATAATAGGTATGGCGCTGGCCGGATCAGGTGTGGTTTTCAGGCTGTTTTTCAAAATCCAATGGCAGACCCTTATGTCTTGGGGATATCATCTGGTGCAGCTTTTGGGGCAGCATGTGTTATTGTAACAGGCCTGGTTATAACGGTGCCCTTTTTTAGCACAATCACTATTGGGGCTTTCGCTGGAGCTATGACGAGCAGTCTGGTTGTTTGGCAAATTTCAAAAGTTGGCGGTAAAACCCAGGTTATGACCTTACTTCTTTCAGGTATAGCCCTAAATTTTCTCCTTTCCTCGGCAATATCCATGCTGATGGTTTTTAACCGGGAGCAAGTGGAACGCATTGTATTCTGGACCATGGGGTCAGTGGCAACAGCATCCTGGACCAAGGTTGGCCTTATGCTTGTTCCTGTTCTTTTGGGACTTGTGATTTTTATGATCTTTGCCCGGGACTTAAACATCATGCTTATGGGAGAAGATGTGGCGGAGTCGCTGGGGGTAAATGTTGAAAAGCTTAGGGTGATTCTTCTACTTGTGGCATCAGCAGTGACGGCATCAGCAGTTTCCATGAGTGGGGTCATAGGCTTTGTTGGTCTTATTGTGCCCCATGCTGTTCGGCTTTTTGTTGGCCCAGACCATAGAAAGCTGATTCCCTTATCGGTTCTGACAGGAGGCATTTTTCTTCTGGTTGCAGATACCATAGCAAGGACGATGTTTGCGCCATCAGAAATTCCCATTGGTGTTATGACGGCCTTTATAGGTGCACCGTATTTTATTTTTCTTTTGCAAAACAGCAAGGGAAAATTGGCTGGGAGGTAAAACATGTATCCAGTTGAAGTGAAAAACTTAAGCCACGCTTATGATACGATTCCGATTCTAAAGGGGATTAATCTAAAAATTGAAAAGGGCAGTTTCTCAGGCATTGTGGGTCCAAATGGATCAGGTAAAACAACGCTTGTGAAGAACATCATGCGGTCTATAAGTCCCACAAGAAGACTGTCTTTTATCGGGGATGGATGTTCGGTCTATGACTCAAAAAGACCTTGCAAAGGTTCTTGGCGCAGTTCCACAATCGAATGTCATAGAGTATGATTTTACTGCAGAGGAAATTGTCCTGATGGGGCGCGCCCCTCATATCGGTCGCTTCCAAAGAGAATCGAATCGTGATTATGCCATAGCGGAAGAAGCCATGAAAAAAACGGACACATGGCAGTATAAAGACAGGTCTGTTAAAGAACTTAGCGGCGGTGAACGACAACGTGTTATTATTGCTAGGGCATTGGCCCAACAACCGGATATCCTCATATTGGATGAGCCAGTAACCCATCTTGATATAAGACATCAAATTGCCTTGATGGAACTCACAAGAACCCTATGCAAGGACAAGGGGATCACAGTCGTGGCTATTCTTCATGATTTAAACTTTGCCATGACCTACTGTGACCATGTTATATTGGTTCATAAAGGTGAGATTGTGGAAAGCGGTAAGCCGGACAGGATTTTGACAGAAGAGAATATTAGGGGTGTTTATGGTATAGACGTTTGCATAGTTGACCATCCAAAGACTGGGGCCCCTTATATATTAACGATATAAGTGAGAGTAAAATATTGTATCAACAGCATACAAAAAACGCTTAGTGAATGGATAAAGAATACATTCACTAAGCGTTTTTTAGTTTTGCTGACAGAATCCCCTGAATGGTATATTTCGACATATGTATGGTTTATCTTAGTGGTGGTCCAGTATGTTTGTTTCTAGTTTTAAAAAGTCTTCCATTTCTGGTCTTTCTTTTTCTGTAAAAGCTTTGACGGTCTCTTTTGTACCTGCTTGTGACGACAGGTAGTCAAGTTGGAGCTTATTAATATGATTCTGACAAAGGGTTGCGGTTTTGTCGACGTAGTTAGGGAGATAGGTCATAAGGTCTACCCAGACCTTGTCGACTTCTGGCGACCAAACACCATAGAGATTTCTATTGTCAACAATGACAGCGCGAACAGGTTTTGACTCGATCAGTTCTTTGATTTCTTCTGCAATGTTTAGGGCTTCTTGTTCAGAGATACTTCCTGTGGTGTTTTTCCAGTAGATAATGTCATCGATGAGTTCGATGGTCAAACCATCTGGTAACATATATACACCTCCTTTTTCATGCCTATACTTACCCAGTAAAAACTATAAAACCTTAATTATAGAAATGCGTCGTCTGAAACTTATACTTCAAGCGCTTCGTCAATGGGGCTAACCGCATAAGATTAAATATAAATATTTTGTCTATTCAAAATTAGAGCTCCAATATATCGGGTGGCATGAGTGACTCAAATATATGGGGTTCATCATTCTTTGTTATGGTTTTGTGTTTATACATACGCTGGTCAGCAATTTTAACTAGAATATCCATAACCATGGACTCATCAGGTGAAGCGGAGAGTCCAAAGCTGTATCTTATGGGCACTTCAATGTTGTTAAATGGCATGCTCACATTTTTGAATCGATCTATGGAGGCATTCATAATGTGAAAGGCCTCGTTATAGTTTAAATTTGGAAGAAGCGCTATAAACTCATCGCCACCATATCGTGCGACGAGGGCATCTTCGGGCAGGTCTTTTTGAATTTCGGTCACAAATGTACGAAGGGCCTTGTCGCCGGCAATATGACCAAAAGTGTCATTAATTTTTTTCAAATAGTTCAGGTCCATTAATAGAAGGATAAAGGTCATTTTTCCGCTTAAGACTTTTTTGTGATATTCATAGAAGTTCTCCTCGAAATAAGAACGGTTATAAATACCTGTCAACCTGTCATACTGGGATAAATACAAGGTCTTATCAATAAGCTGCCTATTCTTAATGGCAATGCCAAGTTGAGATGTAAAGAAGAGCATAGATGTTATATCAGTATTTTTAAAGGCATCCTTTTCTTCACTGTCTAGGTTGATCATACCGTATATCTCGCCGTCCACTAGGATTGGAGCCGTAAGAGTTGAGCGTATTTCCACCCCTGTGATATTGAGCAGTTCCTCGAGGGTTTTTTCATCCAAACGACTGGTATTGTGGTCATTCATATTATTAATGATGTAGGGTTCGGTTCGAAGTGTGGTTCGGTTTAGTGAGAGAAAAGAGTCATAAGCGTTGAGTTGAAGGGATTTTAAGCGATCAAGGTCAAAGCCTTTTGATGCAACAAATGACATCATTTCACCTTCATACATAAGCAGGATACTGCCCTTTTGAGCTCCAGGAACAAGCTCAATAGCCTTTTTGAGAAATAAATCGTAAAGGGCATCCGTATCATTGATGGAAATCATCTCATGGGCAATATCAAGAAGAATCTGTTGTGCATTGACATAGTGGGTTAAGTCACTGTTGAGGGTCTCATATTTTTTCATCATTTTGCTTTGCTCTGAAAGAATTTCATCAATGGCATCTTTAATATTCTCAGCCGTTGCTTTGCCATCAGAAGGCTTATAAATATCAAATGAAAAATGCAGGTTTTTTGCAATATATGCGGGAAGTAGTTTCCGAAGCACATCAAGGGCATTTTCAAATGCTTCAAAGCTGAGTCTTAGATTTTTATATACCAGGTAGCGCTCCACAGAATAGATAATTATGAAGGCTAAGATTTGCATGATAAGGGCGTTTTCAGGAAATAGAACAGCCGGTCCAATAAGTGAGGCCACGCATATTATAAGTAGGACGATGAAACTGCGAATTTGGTATGAATTTTTCTTCTTCATGGGGTCACCTCTCATGTGATGAACAATATAGTAGCTATCACTATATATATACGTAAAACATGGGCGTCTGAAACGATTGAATACAAACACTGGCTATGGTAAAATTCGAGAGTGAAAAGGTGGGATATATATGATTACGAGTCTTGGAATAATAATGTTATTGGGTATGCTGGCAAATGTGGCCTTTACAAAAATGAAACTGCCAGGTCTGCTGGGCATGCTGCTTTTGGGAATTCTCATTGGACCGTATGGGTTGAATTGGTTGGATCCCACTTTGATGGAAGTCGCAGGCGACTTAAGGCGACTAGCCCTTATTGTTATACTTCTTCGGGCGGGGCTGGGTATCAGTAAAGAAAAACTTTCAAGTGTTGGATCTGCGGCGGTTCGCATGGGCTTTATTCCAGGAGTATTTGAAGGGTTTGCTGTGGCCTTTATATCAACAAAGTTGCTTGGATTAAGCTTTATTGAAGGTGGCATATTAGGATTTATCATTGCAGCGGTTTCTCCTGCTGTTGTGGTGCCACTAATGCTTCAATTTTCCCATGAAAAACTGGGCACGAATAAAAACATTCCAACATTGATACTTGCAGGGGCATCCCTTGACGATATTTTTGCAATCACAATATTTTCAACGTTCTTAGGACTTTATAGCGGAAACCACGTGAATATTGGTGTGCAGTTGGCTGGTATTCCGATTTCCATTATTCTAGGAATCATCTCGGGTGTTGTCATGGGTTATATTTTGGTAAGGGTCTTTAGGCGCTACCATATTCGTGACACTAAGAAAGTCATGATTATTATGGGGGTGGCCATATTGCTCACTTCCCTAGAAGACCTTCTGGAAGGCACGGTTGAAATTGCTGCCCTTCTAGGGGTTATGACCATTGGCTTTATTATTCTTGAGCTTCGGCCCAAGGTGGCTCACAGGCTATCGGCCAAGTTTAATAAAATATGGGTTCTAGCTGAAATTATACTCTTTGTGCTGGTTGGTGCAGAAGTGAATACAGCCCTTGCCATTGATGCAGGCCTCCTGGGGATAGCCATTATATCATTCGGACTCATGGCTCGAAGTGTTGGTACATATATATCTGTTTTAGGGACAGACTTAAACTTTAAGGAAAGAATATTCTGTGTGATAAGTTATACACCAAAGGCCACTGTTCAGGCCGCTATTGGTGCTGTGCCTCTAAGTTACGGTGTGGCATCGGGGGATTTAATCCTAGCCATGGCGGTCTTGTCGATAATCATAACAGCTCCACTGGGGCTATTATCATGCAATATGCGTCTAAGAGACTTCTTGAAAAGGAAACAGATGAAAGCAACATAGAAATTGTTTAAAGCGTAAAAGAGCCCTGTCCTTCATTTTGATAAACAGTCAGAAGAAGGTGGGGTTATTTTTATTAAATGAGGGACTTGCAAAATATCATTTAAGAGCCCTCGCTATACCATATACAGAAAGTTAAGAATCAAAACTTTTATATAGGGTATGGCGAGGGTATAGATCTGTAATTTTGCAGGCGCCTGAATTTAATCAAGTGAAGTTATCATGGGAATTTCAAGTCCTTTAAAGGAATAATAAGCGTTTAATTCTTAGTTAATACATTTTTAAGGAATCTCCTGTATAGTGTTGTTATAGGAAGATATTTCATGTAGAAACTTATCAGAAGTGGCCTAGAGTGGGTCATTATTAATGTGAGTCAACAAATATAGTAACAAGTATAAAATAATAATTTGCAAGTTGCTCTGATGAATTAACAAGTGCTGGAATAAACGAAAGGTAGGTGAACAGCATGTTTGATATTGTTAGCGCTATGCCCATAGTGTGGACTGTTTTAATCATTGTTTTTGCTGTTGCAGAAGCATTCACTTTAGGACTAACATCGATTTGGTTTGCTCTTGGTGCCATCGTGGCTCTCCTGGGGTCATTATTAAAACTACCGATTTATTTACAAATTGCTATATTCCTGGTTGTGACCTTGTTAATGCTTGTTTATACAAGACCTGTGGCTCAAAAGTATTTGCGTATTGGAGCTTCAAAAACAAACGTGACAGCCCTTCTTGGTGAAACGGGGATCGTCCTTAAAAGAATAGACACATATAACTTGGGACAAGTGAAAGTTAAAGGACAGATTTGGACAGCTAAGTCGGAGACTGGACAGGATATTTCACGAGGCGATGAAGTGGAAATTGTTGCAGTTGAAGGTGTGAAGTTGATTGTTAAACCTATTGAAGAATAGGGCATAAATATGTCGAGTGGCCGAATGGCTTCTTATAAAAAACTATTATCCTGATTTCAGGAGAGATAAGGGAGGATAAAAAATGGGATTTATTATTTTCTTTGCACTTCTCATATTGGTAATTGGTCTAATCGCGGTAAATATCCGTATTGTACCTCAGTCAAATGCTTATGTAATTGAAAGACTGGGTGCATATCAAGGCACATGGGACGTTGGTCTTCATGTGAAAATTCCGCTAATCGACCGAGTGGCATCTAAGGTATCACTCAAAGAAAAAGTCGTTGATTTTCCACCACAGCCTGTTATCACAGCTGACAATGTTGGTATGATGATTGATACGGTTGTATATTTCCAGATCACTGATCCAAAGCTTTATGCATACGGGGTATCTCGTCCGATCGTTGCCATTGAAAACTTAACGGCGACAACGCTTCGTAATATTATTGGTCAGCTGGAACTTGACGAATCTCTATCTTCACGGGATTTGATCAACACGCAAATGCGTGCCATTCTGGATGAAGCGACTGACCCATGGGGAATTAAGGTTAATCGTGTTGAAGTTAAAAACATTAATCCACCAGAAGACATTCAAGAAGCAATGGAAAAGCAGATGCGTGCAGAACGTGAAAGACGTGAAGCCATTCTTCGTGCTGAAGGCCAGAAGAAGTCTTCAATCCTTGTGGCTGAAGGTAAGAAAGAAGCCTCTATCCTGGAAGCAGAAGCAAGCAAAAGAGCCCGTATCCTTGATGCAGAAGCAGACAAGGAATCTCAAATTAGAAGAGCTGAAGGTGAAGCTGAAGCCATTCTTAAAGTTCAACAGGCGACTGCTCAAGGTATTGAAATGATTAAGAAATCTGCACCAGATCAAGGTGTGTTAACACTTAAGAGTTTCGAAGCCCTTGCAAAAGTTGCAAATGGACAATCTACAAAGCTTATTATTCCTTCAGAAATGCAAAATGTGGCATCGCTTGTGGCGTCTGTCACTGAAGTGGCAAAGGCTACAAAAGAAGACATCGAGACTATAGACAAGGCCACAAAAGAAGACTATAAGACAGTCGAGTAGAAGAAGCACACAAAATAGTTTTAAAAAATGAATAGCAATTATAAAGCCTGCAAATGTTTTAATGACATTTTCAGGCTTTTTTTGAATCATGCTTTTGAAAATAGAGCATTCTTATAGCATTATAGGGGCATGAATGAGACATTGTACTTTAATTTGCTATACACATGGTTTGAGAAAGACTGGGTAAATAGAAATATTTGAGGTAAGAATAATATTAACTCATATATTATTAAAATTAAATTAGAAATTAATAAAATTAATTGATTAATTAATAAAATTGATATATGATTTAATTAAAGAAAGACATCTTCATGAAGGAATGGATTTAGAAAAGAGGTCGTTTATGAAAAAGACGGTTATAGGCACTTGTCCAGTCTGTGCTTCAAAACTCAAGGTAGCCAAATTACACTGTCATAACTGCAGCACATCCATTGAGGGCGATTTCGAGCTGGATAAGTTCAGTTATTTATCAAAAGAGCAGAAAATGTTTATTGAGGTCTTTGTAAAAAACAGAGGCAATATCAAAGAGATAGAGAAAGAAATGGGAATTTCTTATCCCACAGTCAGAAGAAATTTAGACCAAGTTATTGAAGCATTGGGATACACCACAGTCCCCAAAGCAGATGCCGTGGATAAAAAATCTATATTAGATCGTCTTGATAAGGGTGAAATAACATCTGAAGAGGCACTGGAACTTATGCAAGGTGAAAAGTAAGCGCTTTGGGAAATAAGACATAAGGGTCATAAAAAAAGAGAAAAGGTTAAGAAGGAGTGAAAAGAAATGACAAGTGAAAAAATGCAAATACTCAAAATGATCGAAGAAGGTAAAATCACAGCAGACGAGGGCATGAAGTTAATGCAGGCTGTGGAAATTGAGGACGCGGAAACAGATGTATCTATAGAGTCAGCACAAGGTGGACATACAGGTCGACCGAGACGTTTAAGAGTAAGAGTTGAAAAAGAAGGCAAGGAAACTGTAAACATCAAAATACCAATTAGCCTTGTAAATGTGGGACTAAAAATTGGAAAGAAATTTCACCGGAACTCCAAGAAAAGCATGGGCAATGTGGACATGGATGAAATCATAAAAATGATACAAGAAGGCGCAGAAGGTCGACTCGTAGAAGTAGACGACGGCGACGAACATGTGGAGATATTTGTTGAGTGAACCCGATATAAGCAAAGTCCTGCACGAAAACATAAAAAAT
>LQAJ01000257.1_pt1 | contig 16215 bp, 17 predicted proteins | sample 1535811 | NCBI WGS metagenome assembly LQAJ01 (sample SAMN04331587, study PRJNA305678) | bioreactor metagenome | isolation source: bioreactor_6 inoculated with Wadden Sea sediment 2nd replicate of a... | place: Germany: Wadden Sea, Janssand Flat
CCAGGGAGAATGAAAGGAATTGTCCACTATAAATGTCCCAGTTACCAGCCTGCAGTTCGGTAAGGGCGGTCTCGGTTACGTTCTGGAGACCCTTCATGGCGGAGGTGACGAACGGGTTGTAGGCATAGGTGCCAGCTGCAACGCCATTTGCGCCGATATAGTTCTGGTCGACGTCAACGCCGATTACCATACCGTCATAGTTGAGAGCAGCTTCGATGGCTGAGGTGTAGATACCGCCACCAGCGGCGAATACGATCTCGGTCCCAGCGGAATACCAGCCGTCCATCTTGGCGGTGATGTTTGCATCACCGAAGAACTGACCACCGTAGGTGTAGTTGATCTCAATGTCAACGCCCATTTCAGCGGCAGCGTCGTCAGCACCCTGGATGAAACCGTAGCCAAAGCGTACGACAGCGGGAACAGCCATGCCGCCCAGGAAACCAAGTTTGGTGTAGCCGTCTTTGACAGCACCGTAACCAGCCAGATAGCCGGCTTGTTCCTCAGCAAAGGCAAGACAAGTAGCGTTCGCTGAAGGCTCGTAATAGGTCACATAATCAAAGGTCAGGTCACCCTGGGCAACATCGATGGCGATGAAGTAAACATCGGGGTACAGGTCCATAACCTCGAGCAGTGTGGTGCCGAAGAGGTAGCCGGGCATGACGATGACGTTAGCGCCTTCAGCGATAGCCTGGGTGATGGAGATCACACGGGCATCGGTGCTATCCTCGGTGGGCTGATAGTAGGTATATTCGATACCGTTTTCAGTACACCAAGTCTCAACACCCTGCCAAGTGGCCTGGTTAAAGGACTCGTCATCAATGGTTCCAACGTCTGTCACGAGGGCAACCTTCTTGATGATGGGTTCAGCCATTACTTCGGTTTCTTCAGCAACCGGTTCATCAGTAGCTTCGACTACAGCTTCTGTCTCTTCAACGGGCGCAGCAGTCTCTTCAACTTCGGGGGTGCAGGCGGCAAAGAGCATGCTGCCGACAACCAGGATTGTCAAAACAACTAATAGTTTTTTCGACATGTAAAATTCTCCTCCTATAGATAGGTGATTATTAATGGCTTCGATTTAAGCCATATAGAGTAAGTATAATGGCGAATAGGTACTAGGACAAGCGTTAAATTCGCCTTTTAACAATTATTCTTCTTGTTGAACGACCTCTGTTTTGGCTTCTCCTTTATGGACGCCCATCATCATCAGGAAAGCAAAAACCAGGAAGAGGGGGCAATGGCCATCATCAGCCGGTAGTTGTTTCCGGATAGCTGGATCGTCCAACCAAAGATGACTGGGCCAACCGTGGCTGCAACCTGGGAGAAGAAATAGTAAAGGCCGGTATAGGTGCCGATATGATCGTCATCGGTCATATCCACGACCATCGGCAGCGAGTTGACATTGATCATTGCCCAGCCGATGCCTGCCACCATAAGCAGAATCGAGAGAACATAGAAACCGGAACCCATCAGAGAGGCAAACTGGATGGTCAGGATCTCTGCGGGGAAAATGTACATCAGGACTACGCAGGCGATCATGATGACAATACCTGCCATGATCACACTCTTGCGTTTGAGTTTGCTGGCCAAAATCCCAGCAGGAACGGCCATGATCATGAAGACCAGGCCAATATAGGAAATTTGGAAGGCACTGTCGCCACTGGCCAGGCCCAGGTGCTTCACGCCATAGAGGGTGAAGAAGGTTTCAAGAGCGTTGTAGGCGATGAACCAGAAGAGGATGGCCAGCAGGATGAACATCGGGCTTTTGTCTTTTTGAGTAAAGACATTGGCGATATTCTTCGTAACTTTTTCATCCATGGCGGTATCCTGGCCCTTGGAGGCCAGATGCAGTTTCGCGGCAATGTATTCTTTCGGTTCCTTGATGAAGATCAGGACCAGCAGGGCGGCGACAACCACCAACGCGCCACCGAGATAGAAGGGATAACCGGGATTGATGTCATAGAGAGGCCCACCGATTAACGTGGCCAGGACAGTGCCCAGTCCGCCCATCAGGTTGATGATGCCATTTGCCTGGGAGCGGCTGCCCGAAGGAGTGATATCAGGCATCAATGCCACAACGGGTGTGCGCCAGAAAGCCATTGCCAGCAGCAGGGTCACACAACTGAAGACAAAGAGGGGCAGGGTATGGGCGGAAGGAATGATACCGAACATCGCAGCCGCAAAGGCGCACCAACGACGATGAAGGGCAAGCGCCGCCCAATTGGCGAGCGTAAGCGGTCGGAAAAGACGCCCAATGGGGGCTGGATGATGAGGGCTGCAATATTATCCAGAACCATAATAAAGGCAATAAAGCCGGCTTCAAGCCCAAAGCGCTCATCCAGGATGAGTGGGACGAAAGCGTTATAGACGGACCAAATGACGCTTACGCCGAAAAAACCGAAGCCTAATAAGAATGTTTTGAGGTAGTTCGTTCGTTTCGTTTCCATTGAATCTCCAATTATTGATGAGGGTTGAGGTCAGTTGGGTCAAAGCCCAGCTCTTTTAGGAAAGCCAGATCCTTTTTTGCTTAGGTCCGCATGCAAAAGGAGATCTGGGCGGTGTTGCAGGGTTCGGCGCAGTGATTCCTGACGTCGCCAGCGGTCAATTTCAGCGTGGTTGCCTGAAAGCAGCACATCCGGGATGCCCCAGCCGCGAAATTCGGGTGGGCGGGTGTAGTGGGATATTCCAGAAGCCGGTGGCATGTGAATCATCAGTGGGGGCTTCCGGGTCACCAAGGACGCCGGGAAGCAGCCGGGTGATGGCGTCAATCAGCACCAGCGCGGGCAGCTCACCGCCGGTCAGGACATAATCGCCGATGGAAATCGAGTCCGTCACGAGGTGCTCCCGGATCCGCTCATCCAGGCTTTCATAGCGGCCGCAGAGGAAGGCCAGATGTTCCTGCTCTGCCAGCTCAAAGGCGATCTTCTGGGTGAAGGGACGCCCCTGGGGGGACATGAGAATCAGAGGGCATTCCGGTGGGGAACCGAGGACGGATTCAACCGCAGCGAAAATTGGCTCCGGTTTCATCACCATCCCGCCGCCGCCGCCATAAGGCGTGTCATCTGCGGTATGGTGCCTGTCGGTGGCCCAATCTCGGATGTTATGGGTCTGAACCTGTAACATCCCGGCTTCCTGGGCGCGCTTGAGGATGCTTGTATTAAGATAGGGGGAAATACTTCAGGAAAGAGCGAAAATATATCAAAACGCATGTCAAGATTCTAGCTTGAAGCCAGATTCCTGACAAGCGTTTTTCGGGGGAATATTACCAGAATGGGAATTAATTGCCGAATTCTTCCTGATAATCCAGCATGGCAGCCTCAACGATCTTTTGGGCTTTCTCGTGACCGCCCACATTGAGGATTTTGATCAGCTGCTCTTGCCCGGGCAGCATCTTATAGGTATGGAAATAATGGGTCAGCCTTTCCACGATAACTTCGGGCAATTCGCTGATATCCTGGATCTGACCATAGATATTATCGTTGCTGAGGACGGCAATGATTTTGTCATCTGCCTCTTCATGATCGAGGAGCTGGATCACGCCAACCACGACCGCTTTGAGAAAAATCTCACCCCGGTTGATCGGCCGTTCACTGATCACACAGATATCCAGCGGGTCGCCATCGCCGCGCAGGGCGGCTTCTGAAAGCTCACGAACGTGTTCGCCGCAATAGGTGCGAGGGATAAAGCCATACAGCGCGGGCGGCAGGGAGGAGGTGCGTTGGGGCCTGTCCACAAAGATATAGCCGGTCTCCTTATCGACTTCATACTTAATCGAGTCGAAAGGCGTGATTTCAATGAAGGCATAGACGTTCTTTGGCGGCTCGGGGCCGGTTTCCAGCCCGTGCCAGGGATGGGGGCGCCAACGGTAAAACGGCTTGGGAAAATGGCTTTGTTTTTCCATAATTCTTCCTTACTCAGGTCGTAGGGGTCTGGAATTCAGGTGCGATGGACGTGTTTTCCCTTAGGTTATTACTGGATAATATTTAGGCCAAGAAGATCGAGTCCCAAGAGCGGCAGCCCGAAAATAACCACGCAGGCGCAAAGGCAAAGCACAACCAGCACCACGATCAGGATTATCCACCACTTGGAATTACCCTGCTTGGCTGGTTTATCGACGTTGGTGAAGGTGGGTTCACTGCTACCTTCTGAGCCCCAGCGGCTAGGGGCGTCTGCTGTGACAGGGTCTGGCTGGACGGCTCCCCAGCGGTTGGTGGTTTCGGCTTTGGGCTCCGGAACCGGTGCGGGTTCTCTGGTTTGCTCCATTCATCGGCTGATGCGCCCATGAATTCATCATAGTCTTTGTCGTCAGGAATGTGTCCCATTTTAGTTTCTCCGATTAATTAGTGGATCGCTTCTTCTATTGTACACAAAGTCATGGCTGGGGGTAATGGGGTTGCGGTTTTAATGAAGGGGGATTGGCCGGAAATCGAAAACTGTTAAATTGAAGCAGAAGACCCGCATGAGTAAACAGGCTGCGATGATGATCAGGGTGACAGCCATCCAGCAGGAGACAGCCTTTCTGGGCGCAGGCTGCTGCTCAAGGATTCCTCATTTTCATCTTCAATTGGCTCAAAGGGTTCATCTTCGGGGGTATTAAATTTTGGCGGCATGGGCTATCCAAATTGGTTCAAGCGAATTATCAGGTTGATTTTAATACCAAATAGGGAATAGGTAATTGGAATTATCCGAATCGAAAATCCAAATGGGCTCAGGCTGGAAGTAACTGGCGCCATTATCCTCCGGGTTGGCGTCGCTGAAATTGACGATGGTGCCAATATAAAATGTCCCACCGCAGGTCTGGGAACCATGCAGCACATCGGGGAGGGTGAGCGGCTGGTCTGGTATCACACGAACGCCCTGGTTAGCGTCAAAAGCCCCTTCATAGCTGGTTGTGCCCAGGTAGGTATCAGCAGTGGTGATGAGATTGTCCGTGGATAGGTAGATATCCACCAGATAGGTTGCGTAGGGGAGGGCGGAATTGGAGTAATTCCAGAGGATGAAATCCATATCGGTCAGCGCCTGGCCGGGGAAGTTCCATTCCGGATCGGCTTGTACGAAGAAGGAGGTCAGATTGCCGCCATCCTCTTTGGGCTGCCCATCCTGGATGAAGGTGCGGATCGCATCAAATTTCTCATACGTGATGCGCGTGAGGGTGACATCCGTGCCGCCAGTTGCCGAAGAAACAACACCATAGGCAACGCCGTTTTCCGCGCTCAGGGTGGCTCCGTCCCAGCCGGCGTCAAAATTGCCGTTCAACTGTAATAGGTCGTCGGAAGCGTCAGCAACCGAGACCTGTCCGGACCAAATAGCCATGTCTTCGCCATTATTGGGTGCTGACACGGGATAGCCGGCGATGGCGAAGGTGTTATTGGTGAAGAAGGTGTTGTCGGCATAGAACCCAGCCCCCAGCCAGCCGACCTGCGCGCCGAGAGGATAACGCAGTTTAATTGCTGCCAGGTCGTATTCGGCCAGTTGACTATCCGTCCAATCGGTCCAGGTCAGGATGGTTTCATAGCCGCTCCTGCCTGCAGGAGCTTCGCCGTCCTGATAAGCTGGGAGAGCCTCAAGGTCATCTACCCAGCAGGAGGAATTGCCTGAATCGCAGTTCTCCGGAATGAAGGTGTAGATGCAGTGGGCGGCGGTGAGTACATATTTCGCATCTACCAGCGTGCCGGAACAGGTGGAGGTTTCACCGGAAGGCCAATGAGAGATGATCTTTACTGTGGCGGCTAAAGGCCAAAGCGAAGGATTATCAACCGGGGAGTGATTGGAAGCGCTGGTGATGAATGGCGTGAAGGGTTTGTAGTAAGCCGTTGAACCGAAGTCGCAGTCCGCACCCGAACAGGGGGCAGGATGGGGGTGAGTCACCGGGGTGGGATCCTCAAAGCTCTTAAAGACCAGCATCCCCTCAGATTCCAGGGTGGAAGAGGGGGTGGGCTGTTGAGCTTCAACTGGGTGGGCTGGGAGAAGGAGAATGATGAGCAGGAGACAGGTCAAAATCCGAACCGCCCATGAGCGACCAAACACTGACTTTTGCTTTTTCGAGCTCCTGCTGCAACCTGCTGCATAAGTCTGTTTTCCCGGATTAGGGTTGACTGGACAACGGAATATCAAATTTATCTTAACGTATCTTAATCTTTAAATCAAGCCAGCCTTATTACAGTTTAATCACAAAAATAGTTGGTCCGATAGAAAAACTACCCGCAGTTGGTAGATTTCCGCTAAAATGGAAGGATGGAACGGCTGAATTATCGGGAAGTGACGGTTAAGGGCATCCTTAATCCTGTGCATGGGGAGGATGATTGGTTTGGCCTGTCCTATAATATGAACCTTTACCGGGGTTGTGAGCACCAGTGCATCTACTGTGACACTCGCAGTGCTTGTTATCAAATTGAGAATTTCGATGAAGAAGTGCTGATCAAGATCAACGCGCTTGAACTGCTGGAAGATGCCCTGCCACGAAAACGCAAGGTAGGGGTGATCGGCTTTGGATCGATGAACGATCCCTATACCTATGCCGAAGATCAGTATGGGCTGACTGGGAAAGCCCTGGAAATTGTAGCGAAATATCGGTTCCCGGTGCATATCATCACCAAATCAGATAAGGTCCTCAAGGACCTGGCAACCTTAAAGCGGATCAACCAGGTGAAAGCCAGGGTGAGCTTCACAATTACCACTACCGATGATGCCCTGGCCGCCAAGCTGGAGCCCGGTGCACCACCACCCAGTCGCAGGCTGGCCGCGATGGCGCAACTGGCGGAGGCGGGGATTGAGCCGGGGTGGTGATGATGCCCATCCTGCCTTTTATTGAGGATTCGCCGGAAAACATCGAGTCGATCGTGCTGGCAGCTGCAGCCCATCGGGCGGCATATATCATTCCCTCTTTTGGCGTCACGGTGCGGGAAGGCCAGCGTGAGCATTTCTACCATAAATTGGATGAACAGTTTCCCGGCGTGCGGCAGCAATATGAACGAGCCTTCGGCACCAGTTATTTCTGCCCTGGCCGGAATACCCGACAACTGGAGCGTTTGTTCACTGACCTTTGTACCCGTCACAAGATTGCGACCAGGCTTTGCCCCTATCCTCCAAAGCCGGACGCTGAACAGCCGCCATTATTCTGATTGAAACCAAAAACGGGCCACCATATGATGGCCCGTTTGATATATATGGTTTGGTTTAGTCGAGTAAATTGCTGTCGATCAATTGCATTCCGCTCTCATAACCCGTGAAATCATCAGCCGTCTTGACCAGGCCCACGCCTTCAACGTACCAGGAGCTGGAGCCGAAATTGACGCTGGTCATGGGGAATGTGGACCCGTTAAGATCCATGGTCATCGAGATATCGCCGACGCTATCCACCCGGTAGGCCTCGGGGAAGGTTCCGGCTGGGACGGTGACTTCTTCAATGGCTGCGATTATGTAATTGATGGTCACGGTGGCTTGAGTGGTGGAGACGATGCCTTCCATTGTGATATCGCCCTGGAGTTGGTAGGTGGCTGTCCATTCATAACCGACCTCAAAGAGCTCTTCGGCCGGCAGGGTTTCGCCCTCCCAGGAGAAGGTGTCAAAGGTCATTTCAACGCCATCCTCTCCGCTGGTTTGGTTGAGGAAGTCTACCTGGGCAAAATCACCTACCAGCAGGCCGTCATCCGAGCAGAACCAATCCACTGAAAGTACCAACTCGCTTTCAGCGAAATCCTGGGTCAGGGTAAAGTTTTCTTCCGTGACATCGGTCACAGTCATGGTATAGCTATCATCGGTGGACAGTTGGTAGGTCCAGTTGGCCCCTTCGGAGATCGGGAAGAAGGGATGGTAACAGTTGGAGGTTGCGTCCATCATGACGCTGTCATCCTCGTTTGGCATAGGTTCTTCCGTGGAAGGGTTGGCTTCCATAACGGCTTCCGTTGATTCCATCACTGTGGTGTTCTGTTCGGTTTCAGAAGGCATATCATTTGGACTGCAGCTGAAGAGGAAAAACGCACTAATCACCAGAATGAGGGGGATTACTTTCTTTCTCATGTTACTTCTCCTTTAATTTATTCTAAATACTACCTAATTAGGGTTAATTATACAGGATTTTATCTTTACAAGGAAATTAACCATTTAAACAAGGAAGGGCGGCCATTTGGCCGCCCTGGGAGAATTGGATGTTTTTATATGCCCTATCAGGCATCTATTTCAATATGGGCGTTGTGACCTTTGATGAACCCAACATAGATCCGTTTGATCGTTTCCACGACGAGACCAAAGATGGCCAGCCCTAGGAGGAACCGCACTCCGAGGTTCATATAGTGATTGATGGTATCTACGGTCAGTGTTGAATCGATGCTGATGCGCTGCCAATCGGCGGCCTGCAAGGTGAGGATGGCGGGGCCGGCTAGGATGGCGAAGTTCACAGCCATCTTGAGGAAGTTGATTAGAACCCTGGCGCCAGTGGCCATCTTATCCCAGACGCCTTTGTTGAGCAGGTAAAGATCCAAAGCGATGTCGAGAATGACATAGATGGTGATGGCGGGGATGTAGCGGAGGAAATTCTCGTTCAATATGGGTGAGGAAACCCAGCCGCCACTGTCAAAGAAATAGATTCCGATTTTATCGAGGAAGAAGTTGATGAGCACCAGGAAGATCATTGAGAAGGTGATCTCGAAAGCCAGTTCCACTACTTTCACGCGGTCATGGTCTTCTTCCTTCAGGAGGTCTTCAGGGTTCCAATCCTGGTTGATCTTGACCTTCATCTCATCCGGCGTGGTACGTTCGATGCCAGCAAAGGAAAGGGTCACGATACCAAAGGCCATGAAGAGGCTGCTCATCAGTGAGCCGACGACCTCCAGAATAGCTTCCAGCATGCCGCTGTCGAAGCCGGTCTGGTTGACGATTGCCACGATTAGACCGATCACATTGAGTGCGCCCACGATGAGCAGAACGATCCGCAGTACCTGGAGGTAGGCTGGGAACAGCTGGGGGCCAATCAGGTAATTGTGAGCGCCAAATTGGATGGCAACCTTGCGGGGTGAACCGAATTCCCGCAGGACCTCTTTGACGGTTTCGTCATCGGCTGCTGCGCCCGGGTTTGGGTTGCGGTCTTCGATCATGTCCATCAGCGTGGAGCGGATTTCTTTGAGGATGTCTTCGCGGTTCCGCTGGGGCAGGTTTTGACGGATTTTGTCTAAATACAATTCCAATAGTTTCATTATTTGTTTCTCCTTTTTAGTTTCAAGCAAAATATCAACGGTCGTTTTTATCCGACCCCACTCTATCTTCATCTCACTCAGCACCTGGCTGCCGAAGCTGCTCAGGACGTAGTAGCGCCGAGGTCGGGAGGTGTCGGTCCGCCAGTTGCTTTCCAGCAAGCCTTGCTCTTCCATCCGGCGGAGGAGGGGATAGAGGGTTCCCTGGTCAACCAGCATGCCCTGGTCTTCCAGGCACTTCATCAGGGAGTAACCATATTGCTCCGTGTGAAGCTGGCTGAGCACTGCCAGGACGATCACGCCCCGGCGAAGCTCCTGAACAAGATTTTGGGTTTGTTCTGTTAGTGTGTCACCTGTCATACTGTTTTACCTTTCATAATGTTGTATTCTATATCTTGTAATATAGTATAGTGTGTAATATACAGTATGTCAAGAATCTTTAAGGTTGTTCAATTTTAATATTTCAGGATGGAAAATGCCAGGATGATGTTAAAATGGAGGCTATGGAAAATAAGATCATATTTGGCGACAACCTGCCCGTACTCAAAGACCTGCCCAGTGAATCGGTGGACCTGATTTACATTGATCCGCCTTTCAACACGGGCAAGGAACAATCCCGCAAACAGATCAAGGTGGAGAAAGATGAAAAAGGGGATCGGGTAGGCTTTGGCGGCAACCGTTATCAGACCGAGGTCATTGGCGAACGGGCCTACCGGGATTATTTTGATGATTATTTGGGATTTCTGGAGCCGCGCCTGCTGGAAGCCTATCGGATATTGAAGCCCACTGGCAGCTTATATTTCCATATTGATTATCGCGAAGTGCATTACTGCAAGATCCTGCTGGATGATATTTTCGGGCGGGATTCTTTCCTGAATGAGATTGTTTGGGCTTATGACTTTGGCGGCCGTTCCAAAACCCGCTGGCCTGCCAAGCACGATAACATCCTTTATTATGTCAAGGATCCCAGGCATTACACATTTAATCGGGATGAGGTGGACCGGATTCCCTACATGGCGCCGGGATTGGTGGGGAAGGAAAAAGCCGAACGGGGCAAATTCCCCACGGACACCTGGTGGCATACGATTGTCGGGACCAACAGCAACGAGAAGACCGGCTATCCGACTCAAAACCTGTGGGCGTGATTAAGCGGATTGTGGCGGCTTCTTCCAGCCCGGTGATCTGGTGATGGATTTCTTCGCAGGCAGCGGGACGATTGGGGAAGTGTGCCTCGAATTGGGACGGCATTTTATTCTGGTGGATAACAATCCCCAGTCGATAGCGTGATGCAAAAGCGTTTTCGGAGGTTAATTCAATTGAATGGGTGGGGATCTGCCTCACTCCGCGTCATAAAAGAGGGGATGACGACGCAGCCGCCAGGCGATTTCTCGATTGAGGGTCAGCGCCTGGCCTTTTTCCAATGGGTTATCAATCCCACTGAAGTTGACCAGCTGTTCAATCAACGCCTGCACCAGCCGCTTGAGGTCGCCGCTTAGGGCTGACCAGGAAAGCAGCACGCAGGCATGCGGTGAGGCGGGAGTCATGATCATCCCGGGGATTCCCGAGCTGATCGCTTCCAATTCGGTGGTTTCATCGCCTTCGCCTTGCTGGATACTCTGGAGAATACCCACATTGAGAGCGCGTGGGTTGCTGATCGAATCGGCGATCATGTAACTGCAATCGGCCAGGTCTTTTTCCACGTGGATGGTGCTGAAGGTTGCCAGTTCGTCCGGCGCGGCCTGGATAAGATTGATCTTGCCGCATTTGAGGCTGAGCGGGGTGATGAAATGGTTGAGCCCTTCGCGAATGGCGGTAAAGAAGGCATCGGTTTTGCCGGGATCGTTAAAGCGTTCATCAGCGACCGCCACCCAGAAATTCAGGTCAATGGCCTGGGCATCCAAAGCCCTGCCGGAGCGGATGATGACATGGATCTCTTCCAGGTCCGTATCTTCGGCGGTTTCAAAGCTGAAACGGTAATCGCCGGGTTGGAGTGCCTGGTTATTGACTCTGGGATAGAAGAAACAAAGCTCGCCATGTTCGCCCACGATCGGTTTTGAACAGAAATTGCTTTCCAAGTGGCCGGTCTGTGAATCATATTGATAAAGGGTCTGGCCGCCGGGGCGCATAAACTTCTTTCAGGCGCACCTGGCTGAAGGGGTCCTGAGAGCGGGCAGCCAGCAGCAAGGAAACATCGCCTTTTTCGACATGCAGAATGAACTCATCGGACACGCGGAAGTCCTGGAAGGTCTCCGTGGTCAAATCCGGGAATTCATCCAGTTGGGCTTCTTCCTTCTCGGGGCGGAAACGGGGATAGAAACGAATTTCTGATTTGAGGGCATCAAATACAGCCTTACCCTGGCTTTCCCAGTATTCAGCAGAGGAAATCACCAGGATAAAGAAATATTGATTGATATGGGGGGAGCAGGTCAGGGCAACCCCCTGGCCTTCCTCTTCAGCGTTTTTGAAATGGAGGTCATTCAGAAAACCGGTGATCTCTTGAATTCGATCCGTGCCGGCATCTTCAACCCGGAATTCATCGAAGCTCTCCATGAATTCAGAAGCGAGAAGATCGTTTAACTCTGAAATGGATGTGCCTTCCTTCAACTCACCACCGACCAGGCTGATCTCAATATTGCCATCTTCAGAATACATGTATACGGTTCGGTCGATTTCCAGTTCAAACCCTTCGATGGGTCGGAAAATGAAACCGCCTTCTTCAATATCAATTTCACCGCCGAAACGGAAGTTAGGTATTTCCGGTTCGCTGGGATTGGGATTGGGTTGAGGATTGGATTCAGTCATAATCTCCTGCTCGTTCAAGTTCAATCAACTGTCTGTCTGATTTTACACCAGAAATGTGGAATGGTTCCATAAGACGGTCAATATCATTTATACTAGGAAAAAATTGATTAAGTAAGCCGCTGCCTTTTTATGACAAGATATTTGCGAGTGGAGGAACAAGAAATGGAAAAACACACCTTACCGATCCTTGAGTTTGATGTCACCCGAGAGGCCATTCTGGAGCCTTCCAAAGTGGTGGAACCGTTGGACGTGCCTGAACATTGCGTAATTTGTTTTTTCGCTGAGGTGATTGAATCACTGGTGAAAAATCATGGCGCTAAGGTGATTGCTCATTCTGTTTCGCAGATCGGACAGCATCCACTTTATGAAATTGATTATGAAGGCAAGCGCTTGGCCTTCTTCCACCCCGGGATTGGCGCACCGCTGGCGATTGGTCTGCTGGAAGAGATGATTGCTCGGGGCTGCAAGAAATTCATCGTCTGTGGGGGCTGCGGCGTGCTGGATAGATCCGTGGCCGTAGGGCATCTGCTGATCCCAGAGGCGGCGCTGCGGGATGAGGGCGTTTCCTATCATTATTTACCCCCGGCTCGGGAAGTGAAAATGAACCCGACGGCGCTGGCCGCAATTGAAAAGGTCCTGAAGCGGCGGGGGCTGGAATATCTGCGGACCAAGGCCTGGACAACGGACGCCATTTACCGGGAAACCCGGACAAAGGCTGCTGAATACCTGGCGGAAGGGTGCCTGGCGGTGGAAATGGAAGCTGCAGCCTTTTTCGCTGTGGCGGAGTTCCGCGGGGTGGTGCTGGGCCAGATCCTTTATGGTGGGGATGCCGTGTTGCAGGAGGACTGGGATGGACGGAAATGGTCCTCTCGGGACGAGATCCGCCGGAACCTGTTCTGGCTGGCAGCGGAAACCGTCATGGAACTTTGAGTGAAAATTGAACCCAGGCAGGGGGTTAAACTGCTCAATTGAATATAGTATGATTGTGTGACTGACCAAAGGAGAGCAAATGAGTGACCTGATCACCAGGACTTTAAACCGCATTGATGAACATCATAACCTCGAGCTGCCGCTGGATGGTGACCTGACCTTACCGTTTTATGACGGATTGTCACTGGCAAACCTTCCCGGCACTGTGACCCAACTCTTGGGCGCGCCATCTTTTGGGCGGCCGGCCTTGGATGAATCCATGCTGGAATCGTTGGGTGGGCCTTATAAAAAGGTAGTTTTCTTTTGGTGGATGCCCTGGGATATACATTGCTCTCGGATCTTATGGCAAACTTCCCTGGCCTGGTTTGGAATGAATTGAAAGAAAGGGTGTTTTCGCACCAATCACCAGCGTTTGCCCCAGCACAACGGCCTCGGCATTGACAACCCTCTGGACGGGGGTGGCCCCGGCCTGCCACGGGATTATCGGTTATGAGATGTGGGCCAAGGAATTGGGCACGATCATGAACAATATCCTCCACTCAGCCGCGATGGCACGCGGGGATGTGGGCGGCCTGGCACGGGCGGGCTTTAATCCCCACGATTTCCTCAATCGACCCCTTCTGGGGACGCATTTGCTGAATAATGGCATTCAGCCCACCGCCTTTATCCATTATTCCATTGCGCATTCCGGCCTTTCGGTGATGCAGATGGAAGATGTGGACCTCAAACCCTATGTGGATGAAGCCGATCTGAGCATCAGCCTGGCCGATTTCCTGAATGGGCGGGCAGGTGAGCGGGACTATACCTATGTTTATTACAGCGATGTAGATACTTTGATGCACCGCTTCAGCGCCAGTGACGAGCGGGTGGCCTTGCAGTTCGCCGCCTTTTCCGATCTGTTCCGCAAGGGCTTTTTGGACCGATTGTCACCGGAGGTCGCTGAAGAAACAATTTTAATTTTAGCTGCCGACCATGGTTCCAAGCTGACCCTGATCGACCCGAAGTATGACCTTTCTAACCATCCAGAGTTGAGATCCAACCTGATAATGTCGCCAACCTGCGAACACCGGCTCACATTCTTCTACACTAAACCCGGTAAAGCCGATGCCGTCCGGGCCTATATTGAGCAGACCTGGCCGGGTGAATTCCTGTTATTGGATTCTCAGAAGGCTTTGCAGGCCGGGCTGTTTGGTAATGGGGAGATAAAAGAACAGGCCCCGACCGGGTGGGCGATTTGATCGCCGTGGCCCGGGGGGAGCCTATTTCTGGTGGGCGCCGACACCCAATCACATGCTTGGCCGGCATGGCGGTCTCAGCAGGGAAGAAATGCTGGTACCGTTCCTGGCCGTGCCTTTAGGCAGGTGAGTGCAGGCGCTTGTTGAAACCTGAGAATTCTCAGGCGCTTGTCAGGTAACGATTCAATTCCCAATCGGTGACATGTGTGCGGAAATCTTCCCACTCTGCCATCCGAGATTTAAGGAATGCCTCTGTCAGAATGCCGCCCAGAGCGGACTGCAGGGTGTGGTCTGCTTCGAAAGGCAATCAGCGCCTCGAAGAGTGACCCTGGCAGCATTTCAATACCGAGGTCAATCCGGTCTTCTGCAGTCAATTCATAGACATTCATCTGGTTAAGAGGCTTGGGGCAGCTCATGCCCTTCTCGATACCGTCCAAACCCGCTGCCAGCATGGCATTGAAAGCCAGGTAGGGGTTGGTGGAAGGATCCGGGAAGCGCAGCTCGAGCCGCACGGTCTTGGGATTGTCAGCCATAGGCTGGGGGATGCGGATCAGCGCAGAGCGGTTCACCTGGGCCCAGCCGATATAGACGGGGGCTTCGTAACCGGGAACCAAACGCTTGTAGGAGTTGACAGTGGGGGCCACAACAGCCGTCAGCGCACGCGCGTGGTTCAAGACACCGGCTGTATATTGGTAGGCCAGGGGGGATAACTTGATGGGGTCATCCTTATCATAGAAGAGGTTGTTGCCTTCCAGGTCGAAGATGGACTGGTGACAGTGCATCCCGGAACCGTTGATCCCAAAAACGGGTTTGGGCATGAAGGATGCGATCAGCCGTGCTGGGCTGCAATTGCTTTCACGGCGTACTTTAAGGTCAGGACGTTATCAGCTGTCTTCAGCGCTTCGGCAAAGTGGAAGTCAATTTCGTGCTGTCCAATGGCGACTTCATGGTGGCCCATTTCAATTTCTAGGCCCATCTGGCTGAGGGCGTCCATCAACTCGGTGCGCACTCGGACGGCCTCGTCATTGGCGGAGAAATCAAAGTAGCCGCCGATGTCGTGGGGAACGGGATTAATGGTCTCGTTGCCATTGCGCAGGAAGAGGAAGAACTCCGGTTCAGGGCCGATGTTGAGCAGCCATTTGCGATCTTCTTTCATGCTGGCGAGACGGCGTTTGAGCACACCGCGGGGATCACCCTCAAAAGGCTCGCCGTTGGGACGATAGATGTCACATAAAACACGAGCCCGTTTGAATTCATCTGGCGACCAGGGCAGAATGGCGTAGGTGTCAGGATCGATGACCAGCTGCATATCGCTTTCTTGAATGCGGGCAAAGCCTTCAACGGATGAACCATCAAAGAAGATCCCATTATCCAACGCCGAGGGTACGTGATTTTCCGGTATATCCACGCTCTTGACCACGCCATTCACATCAGTGAATTGGAAGGAGACGAACTTCACGCCGTCTTGCTTCATTCTTTCAAGTACATCTTTTTTATCCATATTATCCTCCAGTAGAAACACGAATCAGAATTTTCCAACGGAGTGCACAATTTGAGATAAGGTACTCGAACTTATCACCGGGAATCAATATTCCAGGCTTGCTCACTATGGTTGCTTTGGCCTGCTTGTCGCCAGGCAGTTTTGGACATCCATTTTGGAAAAGGAAACTTAGACCCGTGTTCAGGCCCAGGAGGCATCCGCTGATCTATCGATTTTCCCCGGCAAATATCGGGTTAGCCCTTCCTTCGCAAGAAGGAACCTCCACCTCGTCATCTCGAACCTTTAGTGGGTGAGACTCAGCCGCTTGTTTCTTTTTTATTCAATTGTAGTTGCGATGCAATAGCTATGTTTTACCAAACCCATGGTTGGGATCGGTTAATTGGATTATTTATAACATTTTTTAGTTTCGGAGTCATGGATTTTTGGTTAATAACATGTAAAAGGATTCAAGCTCTTGACATAGAACAGAAGTTCTGTATAATATAGAACACACGTTCGATACTTGGAAAGAGAGCATGAAATGGCACTTCCCCAAATCATTTCCAATACATATGGACCTCAA
>LQAJ01000258.1_pt1 | contig 16210 bp, 20 predicted proteins | sample 1535811 | NCBI WGS metagenome assembly LQAJ01 (sample SAMN04331587, study PRJNA305678) | bioreactor metagenome | isolation source: bioreactor_6 inoculated with Wadden Sea sediment 2nd replicate of a... | place: Germany: Wadden Sea, Janssand Flat
TTTCCCATTTAAACCAAGACTGATTTTCAGCCTGGCCTCTATTGACAAAAACAGCATTCTCAACTACCAAACAGGATGACAAAAATTTTAAGGCCCGCAGGATATTGTTTTGACTCTTTCCGTACAACGATTTACCGCAAACTTGAGCCTTAGATGGAAACTGATTGTTTCCATCATTTTGTTCGGTACGGTGGTTACCGGCATTCTTTCTGTTTTGCTGTACCATACGACCCGGACCCGTATACGGAATGATTTCAGAAAGCACCTCCAGGAGATAGCCGGGCTCGGTGCCGCGATAGTTCCGGCCGAACTTCACCAGACCTTGAAACACCCGGACCAGGAAAACGGTCCGGCCTATATGACCGTAAAACGCTATTTGCAAAAGGTTCAAAGAACCACCCCGGACATCCACTTCATCTATACCATGGCAGCTGATAAGGAAGACCGCATCCGGTTCGTGGTAGATGCGGAAACCGATCCTGAAAATATCGCACATCTCGGAAAAGAATATACCGATGCCAGCCCTTTTCTAAAACAGCATTTCAAAACCATCAGCCAGCCGGTCAGTGAAGCCGATTTTTATACAGACTACTGGGGAACCTGGCTTACCGGGTACGCCCCTATTTTCAACACTCAGGGGGAAAAAATCGGCGTTCTGGGAATTGATGTCAAGGCCGAACGCATCATCCAGTACGAAAAAAAGCTGTTGTTTTTATTTACAGGGGTATTCTGCATCAGCATCCTGTTATCTGTTCTTTTGGGAATCTGGCTTGGTAACCGCCTTTCTGCCCCGGTCCTGATGCTCAAAAAAAGTGCCGAACAGATCAGCCGGGGTGATTTCAGTTCCCGGGTCGCAGTCACATCAAATGATGAACTCGGTGTCCTGTCCCGGACTTTCAATACCATGTCTGAAAGGCTTCAATTGTCCATGCAGCAGCTCAAGGCTGAAAACCTGAAACGGAAGGCGGCTGAAAAAAAATACCGTTCCATTTTTGAAAATGCCATGGAAGGAATTTTCCAGTCTTCTTTTGATGGCAGGTTTGTCATGGCAAATCCTGAACTGGCAAAGATGCTTGGGTATGATACTGCGGATCATATGGTCAAAGAGATCTCGGATATTTCCCGGCAGCTCTATGTTGATTCCAAGGCCAGAAACGAGATGCTTGAAAGACTTGAAGCCGGTGAAACGGTCAGCAATTTGCGGGTTGAACTTCGCAAACAGGATGATTCCTGCATCTGGGCCGAACTGACCGCACGCGTGGCCAAAGATGAAAACGGCGAGCCCTGCATAGAGGGTTTGATCAAAGATATCAGTGAGCAGATCAAAAAAGAAGCTGCCCAGGAAAAAGAAGCCGAAGCCCGGGCCGCAACACGGGCGAAAAGTGAATTTCTGGCCAACATGAGCCATGAGATCAGGACTCCCATGAATGCCGTAATCGGCCTGACCCACCTGGCATTAAAAACCGAACTGTCTCAAAAACAGGCAGACTATCTTAAAAAAATTATGGGATCGGCCCAGCACCTTCTAAACATCATCAATGACATCCTGGATTTTTCCAAAATAGAAGCCGGAAAGCTCTCCATGGAAACCATCCGGTTTGAGCTTGAAAAAGTAATGGATCACCTGGCCGGAGTATTGAGTTTCAAAGCGGAAGAAAAGGAACTCGAATTGCTGTTCCGGCTGGATGAAAATATTCCGCAGGTCCTTTCAGGGGACCCCTTCCGCCTGGAACAGATCCTGACCAACCTGATCAACAATGCGATAAAATTCACGGATAAAGGTTCTATTCTTCTTTCTGTAAAGAGAAAAGCCATTGACCCGGACAAGGGGCGGATCTGCCTGGAATTTAAGGTAAAAGATACCGGTATCGGTTTGACCCGGGAGCAGATGGACAGACTTTTTAAGTCCTTCTCCCAGGCAGATGAATCCATTACCCGGAAGCATGGCGGAACCGGCCTGGGGCTTGCCATATGCAAACAGCTGGTCGAGATGATGGGCGGCCGGATCCGAGTGGAAAGCCGCACCGGTGAAGGGTCAGCCTTTATTTTCACTGCCTGGATGAACCTTTTAAAAGACAGGGCCAAGCGGATTTTCTCTTACCCGCCTGATCTTGAAAAAATGAAAGTCCTGGTGGTGGACGACAATTCCATTGCCCGGGAAATCCTGTCCGACATTCTTGAAAGCTTCTCCTTCAGGGTAACCCTTTGCCCTTCAGGCGACGAATCACTGGCCGAACTTGTGCAGGCGCAGAATTCAAATGATCCCTTCAAGCTTGTGGTCATGGACTGGAAAATGCCCGGAAGAGACGGGATTGAAACCGCTGAATCCATCCGGAACCACCCGGACATCCCGACAGTCCCAAAAATATTGATGCTCACAGCATACGGCCGGGAGGATATCCGCCAGAAGGCTGGGGATGCAGGTGTCAGCTATTTTCTGATCAAACCGGTCAATCCCTCACTGTTGTTTGATGCGGTTCTTTCCATTTTCTCCAATGAAAAAGACACAATGCCTGCCAAGACCCATGAAAAAACTGCCCTTCCCGGCATGGAAGACATCCGCAACGCCCGGGTCCTGCTGGTTGAAGACAATGAAATAAACCAGCAGGTGGCGCAGGAATTACTGTCGTCTGAAAATTTTATTGTAAAAACTGCCGATAACGGCCGGATCGCAATCGATATGCTATCCGGACTTGCGGAAAACAAACTGCCGGATATCATCCTCATGGATCTTCAGATGCCTGAAATGGACGGTTTGACCGCGGCAACCCTGATTCGAAAAAAAAACGGGCCTTTGGGCAAAATCCCAATCATTGCCATGACTGCCCATGCATTGGAGGATGAAAAGAAAAAATGCTTTGAAGCAGGGATGGATGACCATGTGGCAAAGCCCATAGACCCGGATGCACTTTTCAATACATTGATCCGGTGGATAAAACCCGGTACGCGAACTTCCCTGCCCCCCCAAAAGCCTGATGCGCTCAAGGAAACACCCTCCGGCATATCATTCAAAGCCCTAGCCCTGTTTGATACCGGGGCCGGGCTCAGGCGGGTGGCCGGAAACCAAGCTCTTTACCGGGACCTTATCATTCAATTTGTTAAAAAACACGAAAACACGCAGCAAGTTCTTGAAGCCAGCATCTCCCGCGGGGATTATAAACCGGCCAGGGACCTTGTCCATGCTGTGAGAGGAAGTGCCGGCAACCTGGGGGCAGCTGAATTGAACAGGACTGCGGCTGTATTGGAACCGCTTCTTGAAAAAAAAAGAGGACCAGGAAATACAACAGGCCCTGCCGGTTTTTCTTGGAACCTTTAGGGATTGCATTTTGCAAATACAACAGTTTATACTAGAAACAACACCAAAGGATGTGCCCTCCTCCAACGGCAGAAAATCGAATAAAACGGATTCAGGCAGTCCCCAGGAACCTGACAGTTCAGATCTTGCTGATGTTTGCGGGCTTGCAAGGGAGATCCTGGATCTGATCACTTCTGATTACGGCCTGGCCCTTGAAAAAACAAATAATCTGATTAGCATGCTGGAACGTACACCGGCGGCTGAACTGGGTCCTGTATTGCAGGAACAGATGAATCTGTTTGAAGAGGATGCAGCCCTTGAGACCCTTCGAAAAATGATTGGGGTGATTGAGCCATCCTGATAAAACTGGAGCATTATATATGAGTTCTGATACTGAAAAACCCCGAATAATGATCGTTGACGATCAAACTGAAAATATCCATATGCTTATGGCGGTTTTAAAAGATGAATATGCCGTCACCCCGTCACTCAACGGCAAAGCGGCGATTGAAAAAGCAAAAAAGGAACCCCGGCCGGATCTGATCCTGCTCGATATCCTGATGCCGGATATTGACGGGTATGATGTCTGTAAAGGATTGAAAAACGATGTGCAGACAAAGGATATCCCGATTATCTTTCTTACGGCGGTCTCCGAAGCAATGGATGCAGCAAAAGCATTTGAAATAGGTGCTGTTGATTACATTACCAAACCGTTCAACCCGGTTACAGTAAAAGCCCGGATCAAACCCATATCACCCTGTCAGCCACATTAAAGGAACTGAAGGACGCCCTGGACAAGGTCAAGAATCTGGAAGGCCTGATCCCGATCTGCTCTTCATGCAAACAAATCAGGGATGACAAAGGTTTCTGGCACAGGGTTGAAAAATATATTGAAGAACATTCGGGCGTATCTTTCAGTCACGGGCTCTGCCCGGATTGTATTGACAAAATGTATGGTGATAAGGAGTGGTATCAAGAAAAGAAACAGGAAAAAGCTGATAACTCGGAATAAATCAGCTCTTCAAAATGATTTTCGACACACTTGTAATACGCGCTTGTCTCAACATTGCGCGGCTGATAAACGTCAAGATTAGATATTGTAGACTGATCCATATCGAAATCAAATGATAAATGTTTCGTGGACATCTGATTGGAAATTAAAACCAGGGAGGAGAGGATACTGCATCAGTTGAATTAATAAAATTTTTCAGGTTCCGGGACCGGCGGGTGAGCCAACCAGCCATGTAAAGGCCTGGAATGGCAACCATCAGCACATTCGAGGACCTCATCGATGCCGACGACCCGCGCATCAGACAATTTCTAAAAAAAATTTACCCATGATCCCAAAGATGGTATAATCCCGGCAGTTGTATCGGAAAAAAAGAGGCGATAAAATCCAGAGGACAGCGCTGATCTGATGCCCCGCTGTTTACTGTTAGATCCCCTGGGAGGCGGGACATTGCTTATGGAATTCATTCCCGGCAGTCCCCCGGATTACGGCCAGGACCCGGAAAAAGCTGCCCGCATCTTTGCCCGGGTCCATACCATCCCGGTGCCGGACGGCTCATTGTCCGGGCCGACCCCGTGGTTGCGATTGCTGATGAAAGTATCGGCCTGGTTCACCGGTTTGCCGACCACCCCCTGAAAAAAGAACAGGCACAAATCCTGTCCTGCCGCGATACGGTTCAGACCCTGGCGGCGGAGACCAGGCCCCTGTTTGAAAACTGAAACCCTGTGCCTCGTGAAAACCGAGCTGATCTCCGACAATTTTCTCATCAGCGCGGAACGGGCCTGTCTGGTGGACTGGGAAAAGGCACCCGGGTTGCGGGTTTCCCGCATTAGATACCAAACCTGAAAGGAGATTTTATGACCCTGCGATTGAATATGACACTTTTTCTGCTGATGATGGTGATGCCATTCTTTCATCCGTTTGTCCCACCGGCAAGGGCATCCGGCATCACTCTGACCGACACCCCGTTCGACCGGATCCGGGAACAGGCCCGGGGGACCCGGGTTCACTGGTACATGTACGGCGGATGGGCCCATGTCAATACTTGGGTGGACACCTTTGTGGCCAAAGAAATGAAACAGCGGTATGACATGGATGTGAAACGCGTCCCCATGGATGCCGGGGTGTTTGTCAACAAACTGCTCAACGAAAAAGCGGCGGGAAAGGAAAGCGGCACCATCGACCTTTTGTGGATCAACGGGGAAAACTTCAAGAATGCCAAACAAGCCGGCCTGCTGTTCGGCCCGTTTGCCGGGCATCTGCCCAACGTCCGACAGTATGTAGACCCGGACAACATCACCCATGATTTCGGATTTCCCGTAGACGGATTTGAAGCCCCTTTCGGCCGGGCCCAGTTCGTGTTCGAGTATGACACGCCCGGATGGACACCCCGCCGGACACAGTGTCTACCCTCAAACAGTGGATCGTGGACAATCCCGGACAATTCACCTATCCCCAGCCCCCGGATTTCACCGGTTCCGCCTTTGTCCGCCACATCTTCTATGCAGTGACCGGCGGACACGAACAATACATGGCCGGGTGGAATCCGGACCTGTATAAAAAAAATGCGCCGCTGCTGTGGGAATGGCTCAACGACATCCAGCCGTTCCTGTGGCAGAGAGGAAACACCTATCCCAGGGACAGTGCATTCCTGGACACCCTGTTTGCCAGGGGCGAGGTGGCTCTGGGCATGTCCTATCACCCTCCCCATGCCCAGAATATGATCATCGACGGCAGCTATCCGGAGACTGTCAAAACCTTTGTCTTGAAAGACGGGGCCATTTTCAACACTCATTTCACAGCCATTCCCTTTAACGCCCCCAACAAGGCCGGAGCCATGGTGCTGGCTGATTTTCTGGTATCCGTGGATGCCCAGGTGTCAAAATTTATACCGGAGAACTGGGGGGATTTTCCGGTTCTGGATCTGAACCGGCTCAGTGCATCGAACCGGCAGCGGTTTGACTCCGTGGATTTAGGCGCCGCCACCCTGACACCGGAAACTCTGGCCAAAACCGCTGTCCCGGAAATCCCGGCTCCCTATCTCGAAGCCCTGGAGCAGGACTGGAAAACCCATGTCCTGGACAGGTAACCCAGGAAGCCGTCAAGTCACCCCGGGCTGATACTTCGACTCAGCCCCCTGCTGCTGCCCTTTGGCGTGCTGTTCTGCGGCGGGGTGTTTCTGACCGTGTGCCAGTCCTTCGGCGTTTTCACCCCCCTTCCCCATTCCGGCTCGTTTCTGGCGGCTTATGGCGTGATCCTGTCAGACCCCTCTTTTTTCGCTTCCTTTGGATTTTCCATAGGGGTGGCTCTGGCCTCCGCTGCCGGCTCCGTGGCCCTGGGCACCTTTCTGGCTTACCGGGTCTGGCAGCTGCCCAGGGCCCTGGCCGGAACGGCCCTGGTGTACAAGATCCCGCTGATCCTGCCCCACATTGCCGTGGCGTTCGTGGTACTGGTGTTCTGGAGCCGATCGGGCATCCTGGCTTCTGCGGCCTGGCACCTGGGCCTGATCCATTCCCTGCATGAATTCCCCAATGTGATGTATTCGGGCTGGGGCGTGGGCATGGTCCTGGCCTATACCCTGAAGGGCACTCCCTTTGCCATGCTGCTGATTCTGGCACTGCTGGTGCGGTTCGATATCCGACAGATCCAGACGGCTGCCATGCTCGGGGCATCCGGATGCCGGATTTTTTTACTATTGTGCTGCCCCGGCTGGCCCCGGCGATACACACCAGTTTCATCATTCTGTTTCTATACAGTTTCGGGGCCTTTGACATCCCCTACATCTTAAGCGAAAGCCGGCCCGGCATGCTCAGCCTGAATGTCTATAACCTTTATTTCAAGCATGATCTGGCCAGGCGGCCCGAAGCCATGGTCATCCTGACGCTGATGTTCTTTTTTGCTGTGGTGTTCATCATCGCCTATTCCAGAACAGTCACCCGCCTGGAAAGCGGGGTCAGAAAACTGTGAAAAAAAACAGCCCCATTCCCCACATGCTGACCCTGCTGGCGCTGGTGATCCTGTTCGCCCTGCCTGCCGGCATCCTGGTGTTGGTGGGCCTGGCCCCGGGGTGGCGGTTTCCGGATTTATGGCCGGAACGGTTTTCCATTGCCGGCATCGAGTTTCTGATCACTCACCGGGATCAGATTGTTTCCTCCCTGGCCTCTTCCTTTTTCTATTCCCTGGCCACAGTGTTCGTCACCTTGATCATGTGTCTGACCCCGGCCGCAGCCTTTGCCAGGCACCCGTTTGCCGGAAAACGGCTGCTGGAAGCGTTGTTGCTCACACCGGCCCTGGTACCGCCCATGACTTTTGCCATGAGCCTGCATCTGGTGTTCATCAAGCTGTCTCTGGCCGACACCGTAGCCGGTGTGGTCCTGATCCTGGCCCTGTTCAGCTACCCTTACATGTTCCGGGCCTTAGTGGCGGGATTCCAGACCATGGGACAAGAGTTTAGCACCTGTGCCCGTAACCTGGGAGCCGGCCCGGTGGCGATTTTCTGGCAGGTGGAGCTGCCGCTGCTGGTGCCGGCCGTGATTGCCGGCGGCAGTGTGGTGTTTCTGGTGGCGTTTTCCGAATACTTTCTGGTGTTTCTCATGGGTGGGGGGCGGTGCCCTCGTTTACTGGGTTTTGATGCCTTTGCTCTCCTCTTCCAACCGGTCACTGGCGGCATTGCTGACCTTGATCTTCCTGGTGCTGCCCATTCTCCTGTTTTCATCCTGGACCGGACCCTGATGCGAACCTACCGCAAAAAGGCATGGCCTGATCCACCGCCATCTCCCCGGCCTGCCATATTCATGGCAGGAATGAATCCTGCTCATATCGGTTCATGAAAACAATGCGTTATACTTCCCTGACCAAAACATGATAAGGTTTTCAATAAGTACGAAGGGGTCAATAATTCAACAGCCAAGGAGAATGAAAATGGCCTGCCCTACAAATGCATCAACTGCCGGCAGTGTGTGGAAGTGTGTCCCCGGGAGGCACTGAGCTTCAATTAGAAAGAAAAGGAGGAAGATCATGTTATATGGATACGCTGGACACATGCTGAGAATCGATCTGAGCACCGGAACCATTAAAAAGGACCCCCTTGAAGCAGGAATGGGAGGACGAATTTATCAGCGGACGGGGATCCCCTTTCGCCGAAAAACCGGTTTGTCATCGCCATGGGGCCGTTGAGCGGCCTGTCTCTGCCGGCGGCCGGGAAGACCCATTTCGCGGCCAAAACTCCGGCCACAGGCGGATACGGCGACAGCAACATGGGGGGACATTTCGTGGTCACCATGAAATACGCCGGTTATGACGTCACCATATTGACCGGTCGGGCCAAGGAACCGTCCTATCTCTTCATTGACAATGACACCGTGGAAATCCGTTCCGGATCCCATCTGTGGGGCAAAGGCTCCACAGAGGTGGAAGAGATTCTGAAAACCGGCATGGGGCAGGAATTCCAGATTCTGACCATCGGAGAGGCCGGGGAACGCATGGTCAACTTTGCCTGCATTTCCCATGATTTCGGGCGCCAGGCCGGCCGCACCGGCATCGGCACCGTCTTAGGCTCCAACCACATCAAAGCCATTGCCGTCCACGGTACCAAAAACATCCCCGTGTTCGACCCAAAAGGGCTTTTGAAAAAAGGCAAACAGACCTATGCGGCCTGCCGGGAAAAACCCGGGTTCACAGGCTGGGCCCCGGAAGGCACCGCCGGCATCACCAACTGGTGCAATGATGTGGGAGCCCTGCCCGCCCGCAACTTTGCCACCTCCCACTGCGATTATGCCGATCAGATCAACGGCAAGGCCATCCTTGACGAATTGAAAATCACGGACAAGGCGTGTTTTTCCTACCCATCCCCTGCGGCAAGTACGGGCTGGCCAAAACCGGAAAGGACAACAAATATGTGGAAGGCCCGGAATACGAAACCCTGGCCCTGGTGGGCAGCAACTGCGAGCTGTCCGACATCCATGCCGTGGCCCATGTCAACTGGGTGTGCGACGAACTGGGGCTGGATACCTATTATGCCGCCCGGGGCTGGGATGAAAACGGCATCCCCACCAAAGACACCCTGGAAAAATTCAACCTGGCCCCCCAATGATCTTCATCACCCTCAACCTGTCTGAAAGCCTGCTGAGCATCCTCAGGGATGCCGGCAGGCTCAAACGGCCGGAAACCACAGATCCGGTTGAACCATAATTCAAAACCAGTGTAGCACGTTTTCCCTTTTTGCCGGGTTTATAAATTCGCATCTGAAGAACGACCCGCTCTCCGTCGATCATCACCGGAACTCTGGATAAAAATGCAATGCTCTCCATGATTTTTATGTGCAAAGGTCTCATTCAGCAGCATCCGGAAAAAGATACCGGCACACTAAATAAAGCGGATTTGAATAGTTCTGCGGATGAGGAGGGTTACCTCCTGTCCCGATTGACTGCCGGTTTAAAGCCGGCGAGTCTTATCTTTAACCCTCTTGTTTCGATTTTTATTCAGCCAATCTATGTTGTCAATAGATTCTTGCTGGGCAAGATAGAATCACCCAAATGGGGGATGATTCACTTTTTTGTATGTGATAATTTTCTTAAAAAGGGATTTCAGGCTGATCCGATCCCATGCGTAATGATGCCTAATTGAACGGATCAGGCGGACGTATGTAGCGCCACAAATCCGATACAACCGGAAACCGGGTTATTCCGGTTAGAAATCTTAACTGATTCGAAAGGACTAAAAAAAGAATCTTTAAAAAAGCCCTGATGATCAATCACACTCTACTGATATCTTGATTGCAGAACCCGAATGGGAGTGATAATCATTCATAAGGATCACTAAGGGAAAAATCATGATGGCAAAAATGGATTCCGTTGAAATGGCTTATGACACATTTGGACGACCAGGCGATACGCCTGTAATCCTGATTATGGGCCTTGGGGAAAAAATGATTGCATGGCTGAAGCCCTTTTTTGAAATGCTTGCGGATAATAAATTCTTCGCGATTCGTTTTGACAACACAGATACGGGGCTTTCAACAAAATTCGGTGAACTGGAGATAGCTGATGTATTTCAAGCCTGGGATGCCTATTTTAACGCAGACCCCATTGATGCGCCAGATTCGTTTCAGGACATGGCAGATGACGTAGTTGGCCTGCTTGACAGACTCGGAATAGAAAAAGCTCATATCTGTGGATTTTCATTAGGCAGCATGATTGCTCAAAACATGTCATTTTTATTTCCTGAACGTACCTGTGGTATGGTCTGCATGGGGTCAAGCGCGGGACACCGTACCTTACCCCCGCCACGCACAGAAGTTCTGAACGCAATGGCATTACCTCCTCCAGATTCCCGTACCGGTTATATTGACCACTCAGTTTCAATATCTCAAACCCTTTCAGGCGGGTCTCCTTTTTATGATGCACAATGCCGTGCAGAAATAGCGGCTGCAAGCTACGACCGTTGTTATTATCCCCATGGGTTTCTCCGGCAAAATGTCGCCATGCTGGCTGATGGATGCAGAACAAAACGGTTGTCAACAATTCAGAGACCGACCTTGGTGATGCATGGAGTAACAGACCCTTTATCCCGGGTCGGCCATGGCCGTGCAATAGCCCGGGCGGTTCCTGAATCGGAAATACGCATTCAACCTGATTGGGGGCATGGGCTTGATTTCCCAAAACTGTGGCCACCAACAATACAAATAATGACCGATTTCTCTTTCAAATATAGATCATAAAAATGGGCATCAAACATTTTATCATCATGACTGTATTCTTTTTTCTGGCGGTTGCACCTGCGGCTTCCCCCTGTTCGGCGATAAATATTGTGGAAAACGACAGATCCGTGGTCGGGGCCAACCTGGACTGGCCGACAGGGAATGGTCTTATTTTTATCAATAAACGCGGGCGGGAAAAACCGCTGTCGCAGATCCCAACAAAATCTTGAACCCAGCAAAATGGAAAGCCCGATATGGAAACATTACATTTAATCTGTTTGGGTGTGATTGGCCCTGGGGAGGAATGAATGAGGCCGGACTGGTGGGCTGTACACTCCAGCTTCCTCAGACACAATATCCGAATTCTGATGACCGCCCTTCCATTTTTATGAAGCAATGGCTCCAATATCAGCTGGACAGTCATCGTTCGGTAAAAGACGTGATTCAAAGTGATCAACTGGTGAGGATCCGACCCGTCTCTGACGGCTGGGGCATACATTTTTTATTTGCCGATCGCTCGGGAGATTGCGCTGTTATCGAATATCTTGACCATAACTGTGTGGTTTATCATCAAGCCTCTCTACCAGTTAGAGCACTGGTGAATCACGAACCATATTCCATGTTGATAAAAGCCGCTGGCTTTTTCAATAACGGGCCTGGCAAAAAAGAGTGCCCATACGGCAATATTCCGATCGGCAGATTTCTAAAAGCATCCCACCTGTTGGCCCATCAAAACACAGAGTGGTCAGGCCCAGACGGATCCATTGTAGAGAATACGTTTCAAATTCTTGAAAAGATATCTCTACGCTCCTTTGGAAATACTGCACCGGCTCACTGGCAACGCCAATCAAAAACCCAATGGTGTATTGTTTATGATATAGCAAATAAAATCATCTATTTTCATACAAATACTAATCGAAACATTAGGCATATTAATCTGAAACAAGTGAATTTTGAGTGCACAAGGCCAGTTCTGTATGCGGATATAAATGCCAATCTGTACGGAAATGTTAATCATGATTTTACTGTATTGACCTCTCAGACCAACAGAGTGGCTTTGAAAGAGCATTTAAAAGCCATTCGTTGAGTATTCAAATTTTTAACAAGAAACTTGAGCGATTGTCTCAATATCCGAACACATTCGTCTGTGAATGACATTTTTATCGGCACCCGGGAAGCACAAATATGTCATTTTTTTTATATTCAAAAATTCACATTAATCCCTGGGGGTCAATCCCCTGACTCAACCACATAATTATATTGTAACGGTCAGCCGCTGGAGGGACAATGGGCTATAAGCAAATGGCCGTCCGTTACTGGCCGGATGGATGGGCGAAAAACAAAGCCCAAGCAGTTAAAGAAACGATTTATAAAAAAAAGGAAGCTGTGATGGATGTAAATCAAGGAGATTTCATGAAACTGATCATCACCGGTGCTACGGTTTTTGGGTAGGAATTTATCCGAATATTTCCACCGGAAAGGTTTGTCAATTACGGCCACCGGCCGTTCTTCCGAAAATGGGAAAGCACTTCGTCAACAAGGCATCGTCTTCCATAAAGCGGATGTTACGGATTATCAACAGCTAAAGGAGGTGTTCTCACCTGCAGACTGCGTGATTCACTGTGCGGCAAAAACCGGGGATTGGGGCAGGTATACAGATTTTTATTCCGTTAATGTGCTTGGCACCCGCCATGTCATCCGTGCCTGCCTGGAGCATGGCATAAACAAAATTATCTTTATTTCAACGCCGAGTATCTATTTTAATGGCTGCGACCGGTTTGATATTGCAGAAAACGATCCTTTTCCGAAAAGACAGTTCAGCTACGGAAAGACTAAACTGATCGCTGAAAAGAATCTTCTGGCGCTGGACAGCAGGGGGATAAAAACCATTGTGCTTCGCCCCCGGGCGGTTTACGGCCGTTATGACAATACCATTGTGCCCCGTATTCTGAAGCTATCTGAAAAAAAGAAGTTCCCCTTAATTAATGGTGGCCAGGCACTGGTGGATATTACCTATGTGGGTAATTTTCTCCGTGCCGTGGAATTGTGTCTGGCTGCACCGGCTGATGCCTGGAATGAGGCTTACAACATTACCAACGGTGATCCGATAAACATTAAGGAATGGTTTGGTAAGGTGCTGGAAATATTTGGACGGTCTTTTAACCCTAAAAACGTACCGGAACCGGTCGCTAAAACAATGGCCGGGGTCATGGAGATGGCCAGCTTCCTGCCTTTTGGCAATAAAACACCGGCTTTAACCCGCTGGTCGGTCGGTTATATGGCCAAATCAATGACAATGTCGATAGACAAAGCCCGGGGAAAACTGAACTATTCTCCGGAAATCAGCAATGAACAGGGATTTAAAGAATTTGCCGAGTGGTACCATTCTCAGCAGTAAAAACGGCAGATCCCGGTTAAATAACGTTTCTTAAGATTTAACCGGGATCATAAAAAAAGGAAGGAGGTGAATATGACGACAATCGAATACTATATACTTCAAGCAAGGTGTGTGATCAGACAAAACTGGTGTTTTCCATTTTTGACAAGGGGAGAAAAACCTGGAAGGCAACGAAGTCAGCCAAAAATTATTGAGTGCGATAAATATGTTTGAGCCCCGTTAGTTGAATCCGGAAAAACCATTCAATTGGTTGAGAAATAGATGCAAACCATCGTATCCCCGTTTGAGAGCACAGTATGCATTTTTACAGGCTTCCGGAGAATTCAGACCCATCAAAACCGGCAACGCCAATAGAACACCAGCGTACTTGACTTTTTCATCGGTGGCAAATTCAGGCGCTGCCTCCCCGATCAAGCTTCAGACTGCCATGATCCGATCTATTTCATTTTTTACCGCCACTCTGAATTCGCTCCCGGCATCTTTCTTTGATCTTGCTGACGGTCCCTTGTCCCGGGATTTCGGATCAGCCGCCGGTTACAACTTCATCTTAATAAGAGCAGAAGCCCGGCCATCCAAAGTCCGTCATCTGATCCCGTCATCCTTTTCTGCTCTTTTGTTTGATCCGACCAGCCTGCAGATTCCATTAACCTGGTGACGTCGATCCCAAAACCGGACATGGAGGGACGGGCTTTATCCGGATGCCTGCATATGCCGTCTTCCGAAACGACCCGGCAATTCGGATAAGCATCGCACCAGATTTTTTTGCAGGAACCGCCGGCAAAAGATTTTGTCCCGGGATATCCTTTTGCTTTAGCGTATTTTTCCAATACGACCAAAGTCTCCTGCAAAAAACCCATCAATTCCCGCCTCTCTTTGGAAAACATGATGTCACTGGGGACATCTATTCGTAAAACAATCGAATACGGGCTCTTATCCCGCCAATGTTGAAATGATTCGGGTCCTTTTACATGCGGCGGGCAGTTCATGGACTTGCCATAATTTTCACAGGGCGGTTGCCCACTGCAAAGCTCGCTAAGTTCAGCGTTTACATGTATTTTTGCCGATGGTATCAAGGCGGCCTTTGAAATCCCCATTTGGATCGCCTGATCCTTCAGTTGTATCAGTTCCCCCGGTCGGTCACCGTTTTCTCCACAAAAAGCGCTATCACCGGCTTCTGGGAGCATAGGGTTTGGATGCAACACTACCATCCCACAGCTTGTACAGCGGGTTTTCCGCTCATCGGTCCAAATTTCCACCCACCGTCCACAGCCGGGACAAGGATGTTCTTCTGGACGGACTGCCAGTGTATTTTCCAACCCCGGGCATTTCATGTAATCAATCAAACTCATTATTTTTCCTTAAACCACATTGTTCCGCACAGCCCAAACCGCGGCCTAAGTGCGGTCATTTACATTCAATTTATTAAAGATATGGATGACATGGGATTTGACCGTGTGAAAACTGATGTTCAGCATACCTGATATTTCAGGATTTGATGCGCCTTCAGAGAGGCACTGGAGCACCTGGATTTCTCTTGCAGTCAAACCATATTGGATACGGATTCCATGCGTGTCATACAGGGGTTGCCTGGGCACCGTCATTTTGTTCACTCCTTCAGAATCGTGATTATCCTTTTGAACGCCGGTAAATATTTCGGATTCAGGGAGTTTTGTTTCGATTGAAAAAGTGGATTCCAGAGTTCCATCCGATCTGATAACAGGATAAACTGTTTTCACGACGACCGGTCTTACAAAATCCTGACATTCTTCCGTGAAGGCTTTTTCTTTTTGAATCATTGCCGCCAACACCGTGCATGTGGCAAATCCGCATTTTCTACAATTTGTACGCGGCAGGACTTTCAATATATCAACAACTGATGAAGGATTTCGGTAAAGTTTGCAGCAGGCAGTGATTTCATTGCTTCGTTCATGATTTCATTCAAAAAACCTATAATCTCAGGTATAAATTTTAATGCGGTTTCATGGCTCCGAAACGGGGCCGCTATAATTTCAGTCGGATATAAGGCACAGATTGCCGACTGAAATGAAAATCGAACAGTTAAGGGATGGCTTTCGTACTTGGCCCTTTCACCGCCCCATTGATATAGGGAAATGATTCACGGCTATCCGCATCAATTTTAAAAAACATACCAAACTGCTGATGACATTCAATCGCCTTCCTCACTCCCGCATCGGATATTGATACATCTGAATACCTTTTAACCAATTTTCCTCGAACGATCATCAAATAATACCTCGTAATACAGATAGTGCCAGACTTCAAATCACTTTATCCTGATGAGAACGAATCCGATCCCAGGATAAACTTATAAAAAAAGAAGGAGGATTGCAATCACCCAAATGGGTGATATTACTCCAGCAATGAAATTCCCGAATCAAGCTGCATATGCTATTTTGGGGTGGCGGGAGTAATTTCCACCCATTTTGGCATCTTTTGCAGCATCCTCAAATGTGACAGCGCGTTTTTCGATCATTGCTCTCTTGTTTTGACAGGAGCCTTCCTGTGCACCCCAATTTTCAAGTCATAGTTCAAATACTCATCCGGATTCAACTCCGATGAATACGACGGCAAAAAGAATACTTCTATTTCGTCTTTATGCTCTTGAAGCTATAGTGGATCCCTAAAAATTTTGAAATAATGAACGGTGTTGACCTCGAATACACAGCACACCCTTTTGACACCGGCGGAAATGTAAAAAAAGACGTTTAAATTGAATGAAAAACTGTCTTGACATTGGGGTCCACCATAAAAACCTTGCCGATATTGGTTGTAATCGAGTGCTCTCCTACT
>LQAJ01000259.1_pt1 | contig 16090 bp, 17 predicted proteins | sample 1535811 | NCBI WGS metagenome assembly LQAJ01 (sample SAMN04331587, study PRJNA305678) | bioreactor metagenome | isolation source: bioreactor_6 inoculated with Wadden Sea sediment 2nd replicate of a... | place: Germany: Wadden Sea, Janssand Flat
CAATAAAAAAAGACCACCCTATCGGGTGATCCTTTTTTTATTGGTGGAGATGGCGGGAATCCCACCGTTCGCTCCGCTCTCTTTCAGGCCGAGCTCTTTCGCTTCTTCCTCACTACTCGTTCGGCGCTCTTTCACGTTCGATTCCTTTTCTAAAGCAATAAAAAAAGACCACCCTATTGGGTGATCCTTTTTTTATTGGTGGAGATGGCGGGAATCGAACCCGCGTCCGAAAGCATATCACAAAAGCTTTCTCCGAGCGCAGTTACTGTTTAAAATCTCGCTGTCGTCAACGTCCAGTAACAGACAAAGAGTCAAGCACAGCCTCTAAAATACCCCTCTGAAGGGAGACACCTTCAGACTTTGACCCTCGTAGGTTTTAATCCTATAGCGTTAAGCACGACAAGGATGAAAGGCGCTTAAACAGGATAGCTGCCGTTAGGCTGCTAGTGCGTAATTGTTTTTAGCAATTATATTTAGTATCCCAGTTCTTTTACGTGTACCCCAGGAAAAAGAAACACGGCTCGCTTACTAATGCTCCACACCCCCGTCGAAACCTGTACATCCCCATGTATAGATTCCTTAATGAAAAGGGTTAATAACGTTGCTTCATAGCTTGTTGAATTCTTCTTTCAGAATCCTTCTTCGCCATAGTTTGTCGCTTGTCATGAAGTTTCTTACCTCTGGCAACACCAATCTGCACCTTGACCAGGCCCTTTGGATTAATATACACCTTGAGTGGTACTAAAGTTAGTCCCTTTTGCTGTATATACCCTATCAAACGATTGATTTCTCTCTTATGAAGAAGTAATTTTCTTGTTCTAAGTGGATCTTGGTTAAAACGGTTGCCCATTTCGTATGGACTAATATGCATACCATTCACAAAGGCCTCGCCATCTTTCACTTGGGCATAGGATTCTTTAATATTCACCTTGCCTTGACGAACAGACTTGACCTCGGTACCCGTTAGAACAATACCAGCTTCCAGTTTGTCTTCAATGAAATATTCATGATATGCTTTTTTGTTATTGGCTATCAGCTTTCCAATAGACATAGAAGTGGCTCCTTTCAAGACACCAAACACAGTCTGCATCTGGTATAACGTACTTTTAAAATTGTAGCAGATCGGTGGCATTTCGTCAACCAAGTTGGCTTTCTTGTAAGCTCGTCGTAATATTTTGTTCTTATTCCCACCCTTTATTGCAATACACTTTCACCATTATTTGTATTTTGTATCGTTACAATTATTGTTTTTTCTGTTTGACCATCGTAAATGTATCGTTTAACATGTAGTTGACGAAGATGTTTTAGCATACAATTCTCTTAAGGAGGCATACATAATGAACAAAAGAAGTCAACTCAACAAAAATTTAGCACAAATGCTAAAAGGCGGTGTGATCATGGACGTTACCACACCTGAAGAAGCATTGATAGCAGAGGAAGCAGGCGCTTGCGCTGTAATGGCCCTCGAGCGTGTGCCAGCAGACATTCGTAAAGACGGCGGAGTCGCTAGGGCATCTGACCCTCAAATGATTAAGGGCATACAAAAGGCGGTTTCTATCCCTGTTATGGCTAAGGTCCGAATAGGACACTTTGTTGAAGCTCAAATACTCGAGGCTCTCGATGTGGATTATATTGATGAAAGTGAAGTTTTAACACCTGCTGACCCAACCCTACATATAAACAAGGCTGATTTTAAAGTGCCATTTGTCTGCGGTGCAAAAAACCTTGGTGAAGCGCTTCGACGAATTGCAGAAGGCGCTTCCATGATTCGTACAAAGGGGGAACCAGGCACAGGGGATGTTATCGAAGCTGTTAAACACATGCGTATGATGAACTCAGAAATCAGAAGAATCCAGGGCCTTTCGAAAGAAGAAGTCTTCAATGCGGCCAAAGAACTCCAAGCGCCACTACCGCTTGTTGAATATGTTCATGAAAACGGAAAACTCCCTGTCGTGAATTTTGCAGCCGGAGGCGTTGCGACGCCTGCCGATGCAGCCATGATGATGCAACTAGGTTGTGATGGTGTCTTTGTCGGATCTGGAATATTCAAATCTGGCGACCCAAGGAAACGTGCTGCAGCCATTGTTAAGGCTGTTACACACTTCAATGATCCACAAATCCTTGCTGAAGTCTCTGAAAACTTAGGTGAAGCCATGGTAGGGATTAACGTTTACTCCATTGAAAAAGAAGAACGTATGGCAAACAGAGGGTATTGATCATGAAAAAAAATCGGCGTACTTGCTCTACAAGGAGCCTTCATAGAACATGTTGATATGATTAAAAAACTTGGTCATGAAGCTATCCAAGTGCGAAAATCTGAACAACTTGACCATATTAACGGGCTCATTATCCCAGGTGGAGAGAGCACGACAATGGGAAAACTCCTCAAGGATTTTTCAATCAAAGAACCTTTAATAGAGAAAATCAAGGAGGGTCTTCCCGTATGGGGAACATGTGCAGGCCTTATTCTCCTTGCAGATACCATTGAAAATGATGAAAGTGTTCATCTGGGACAAATGGAAATTACGGCAGTTCGCAATGCTTACGGCAGACAACTGGGCAGTTTTGAATACAGTGGAAATATAAAAGGTATTTCCGCTAATTTTCCAATGGTTTTCATTCGGGCCCCATATATAGGTGCTGTTTCAGAAAATGTTGATGTTATTGCCACTGTGAATGATCATATTGTGGCTGCAAAGCAAGATAATATGCTTGTTACAGCCTTTCATCCCGAACTCACTAATGACACACGAATGCATGAGTACTTTCTGAAAATGATCAAATAATAAGCAAAAGCCTCAGGTAGATTACACCTGAGCTTTTAGCATGTATAAGAAGTATAAAGGTCTACCCTACATTTTCATAATCAGATCTTTTCGATAGACATATTTTTCAAGAGCCCATGCCACGCCATCTTCTTCATGGTGTACAGCTATATCATCTGCCACTGCTTTAACACTGTCTCTTGCGTTATCCATAGCCACACCAATCCCTGCTGTTTCTATCATTTCAATGTCATTGTCATTGTCACCCATAGCCATAATTTCATCCGTAGAAATGCCATAAAGTTCAGCAAGGGTCTTGAGAGCACTCCCCTTACTCACATTGTCATTCATAATATCAATAAGACCTGGTGCAGACTGAACCACTGTCAGTCCCTTTATAGTCTTAATCTCTTCTGCAATCTTAGGGGATATTTCTTCATCAATCAGATTGAATCCCATTTTCAAGACATTGACCGAATGACCAATCAAACTTTTCACATCTGGAACCAACTTGGTTTTTATGCCCCTATCCCCAAATTTTTCTGACATGCTTACAATATACTCAAATAGAGGGCCATTTTTTCAGCATAAACAGTGTCTTCATCGTAAAAATGAAAATAATGGTCATACTTTCTAAAAACGTCTACCACTTGATTGACAACTTCTGCTTTCATCGCACTCATGTGTAAAACTTGACCAGTGGATGGATTTTTAATAATAGCGCCGTTACACCCAATCACAGGAGCATCCAACTTCAGGTAGTCTGCATAAGGTTTGACAGCTGAGTATATACGTCCTGTACATAAAACAAATGGAACGCCCATTTGTCTTGCTTCCTGTATTGCCTTTTCATTCTCAGGACTGATCCTTCCATCACTATTCAAAAGGGTTCCATCCATGTCACTTACAACTAGTTTTATCACTCTTTCACGTCCTTTTTACACGAAACTAAAACAATCCGACCTCTTCCACTTTCCTTTGCTTGGTAGAGGGCTTTGTCTGCCTTTGTCAAAATGTCATCTGGAGAATCTGTATTCTTCCAGTAGGCCACACCAAAACTGACCTTTGACGCAACACTATACTTTTCAACAACTGTCTTATATGCTGCTTGAATTTCATCCAGTTTCTCAAGCACATGGCTCTTATCCGCCACAATAATCATACTAAACTCATCTCCACCCCAACGACTCAAAACTGTGCTTTCATCAATCAGAGGCTTTAAACGCTTTGAAAACTGGACTAGAATTTCATCAGCCACAAGATGGCCTAGGCTATCATTTATTTGTTTAAATTTATCTAAATCAAATAGAACCACATAATGGTCATGGTCTATCATTTTTCGCTCGTCATATGTTTGTTTCAGTATTTCATTAAAAGCTCGTCTATTTTTAAGCTTGGTCAGTTCATCATAATTTGCTTGGTGTCCAAGTTTTTCATTCATATTTTCTAAAAGGCTTCGGTATTTTTCCTGTTCTTTCTTTTGCTTGTCATAGGCATCAGCGAAATTCTTTATGATATAAAAACATGCCAATTGAATGAGTGGAATTTGTATTAACCTGTCTCTGAATTGGGCCGAGGGACTATGCTGGGGTATCATTTCTGGGTGTAAGTATTCTAGTACATGTAGACAAACAAAGACCATTATTAAACTGCCTATAAGCCCATTTCTGACCTTTCCCTTAAAAAGATACACAATGCATATCAACATTAAAAAAGTATAGGCTATACCATTGTTGGCACTCCCGCCTGAATCCACAAATGCAAAGGGTAAAAATACAAAGATCAAGTATAAGAAATATACAATCATGCCTCCAAAAGGATGCCAATGTTCCTTATATGTCTTCAAACTGACTAGGGACACTAAAACAGTATTCCCCACTTCCAATTCAAAAACATAGGAAATCCCGATATGATATTTCCTAGAATAGAAAGAATAGAAAGCACAGAAGCTGTCATAAGTATGGTCTTATATAAACGGTTCTCAAGCAAAACATCACCTTCATATCTATTAAGAAAGAGAGAAGCGATAGGCTTCTCTCATCTTGTGAAAATTTTTGAATGCCCCACCTGTCAAGGCTAGTAAGAATCACTTTGCTCCATGATGCTTAATAAGCGGAGCTAAGTTTTTCGACAATATAGAAATCTATTTCACGTAGATCCACATTAACCCTTTCCACTCGAACAAGAACTCTGTCCCCTATGCGGTAGGTGTTCTTCGTTCGCTCACCAACAAGTTGCATGTTTTCTTCATCATAATAGTAATAATCGTCATCAAGAAGATTCATTCTAGTAAGGCCTTCAACTGTGTTGTCAAGTTCCGTGAAACACCAAACTGGTCACTGATGATATAAGACCTTCAAACTCTTCACCAACATAATCCAGCATATACTCACACATTTTAATGTCATCTGTTTCGCGTTCTGCCTTTTCAGCCACACGCTCCTGCTCTGATGACTGCTCTGATGCATACAGTACAGTTTGCTCCAGTTGCTCAATTCGCTTTGGATTCAGCTTGTTTTGAAGCATTTCTCTTATGATCCTATGGATCTGAAGGTCTGGATAGCGGCGTATAGGTGAAGTGAAGTGACAGTAATAGTCCGCTGCTAGGCCAAAGTGTCCTTCATTTGCCGGTGAATACTTGGCCTGCTTTAATGACCGAAGCATCATCTTGCTAATTATACGTTCCTCAGGTTTTCCTTCAACTTTTTCAAGTAGATTTTGAACCGCTTTAGGATGTAATTCACCCTGGGCGCCTTTTACAAAGAATCCAAAGTTATGGATGAACTTATTAAAGGCCACAATTTTCTCTTCATCTGGCATTTCGTGAATACGATAAACAAAAGGCAGGTCCAGCCAGTGCATATGTTCAGCACTGTTTCGTTGGCAGCTAGCATGAATTCTTCAATAATCCTGTTGGCAATCCGTCTTTCTGATCTTTTGATTTTCAACGGGCTTGCCTTTTTCATCCACTATAATTTTAGCTTCAGGGAAATTGAAGTCTATGGCACCACGTCTTTCACGCTTCTTTCGAAGTATCAAAGACAGTTCTTCCATGGCCTTGAATGTATCAAATAGGTATTCATAAGCCTTTAGTTCTGGTCTGTCCACATTTTCAAGTATATCCGAAACGTCTGTATAGACCATTCGTTCATTTGTCTTTATAACGGACTCAAAGATTTCATGGTCAACAACGCCACCATTTTGATCAATTTCCATCATACATGTCATAGTCAATCGGTCAACTTTTGGATTCAAACTGCAAATGCCGTTAGACAGTCGTCTGGGTAGCATTGGTATCACGCGGTCAACCAAATACACACTTGTTGCTCGTTTCAAGGCTTCCTTATCAAGAGGTGAGCCCTCTTTAACATAATGCGTAACATCGGCTATATGGACCCATAACTTAAAGTTGCCATTTTCCTGTCTTTCAATTGATACAGCATCATCAAGGTCCTTGGCATCTGCGCCATCAATTGTTATGGTTGTCATATCGCGCAAATCTTTTCGACGCTTGATCTCTCCATCTTCAACTTCTTGAGGAACATTGTCTGCAGCCGCTAAGACTTTTCTCGGGAAATCTTCAGGCAAAGAATACTTTCTGATAACGGATAATATATCCGTACCAGGGTCACCTTTCTTACCGAGAATCTCAATGACTTTTCCTTCTGGATTTCGTCTGCCTTTAGGCCACTTCGTGATTTTTACAACAACCTTGTCACCCGTTTCTGCACCCGCACTTAAAGCACCCGGCACATATATATCCATATTAATTTTACGGTTGTCTGGCAATACAAAACCAAAGTCCTTGCTTTGTTCAAATGTACCCACAACTTCAGCATTGGCTCTTTCGATAATCTTGATGACAGTGCCTTCTGGCCGTCTATCACCTTCAGCCTTTTGCGTTAGTTTGACCATAACTATATCATCATTCATTGCACCTTCCAGTTCAGATGCAGGAATGAAAACGTCCTTAACCGATTTGTCTTCTGGAATAAGAAAAGCAAAGCCCTTTAATGTGCTCTGAACACGACCCGTTACCATTCCAAAAACTTCTGGAAGGCCATATTTTTTCTTTTTTCGTCTTGATAACCAGACCCTGTTCTTCCATTTTTTCAAGAAATTGAAAAAAACATTTGATACTCCGATTTTATTGATTTCGAAGTCAATTGCAATGTCAATGTCTGCATGGGGCGATTCTGTTCTGCTAAATAATCAAGTATTTTTCCTGTATGTTCATAGGAATACCCCTTTTTAGTATAGTTCCATTATAACATACGAATCCAGTGTCTCTTAAACTCTGACTTCGATTTAACTTTAAATTTTCATATGGTACAGCCTTTTACCCTATTTTTATTTATGCCCATTTGTGACCCATAACAATCTTCAAGAAGACAATACAAACTTTTTTAGATTGCGGAGTCCAGACGCATTATCTTTCGTACAATTCCCTATGCTTAATAAGCAGACCACATAGACCCTTTGACCCATCTGATTTGATTTCATTCTCTAGGCTTTACATGTACAAAAAGAGCCTCCTCAAGTTGAGAAGACTCTTCATAAAAGGCTAAAACCTTATTAACTTCAATTATAGAAGTGGACCAAACGATGAGAATAGAGGCGCAAATACAAGCGCAACGATTGTCATAAGTTTGATAAGGATGTTGATAGATGGACCAGACGTATCCTTGAATGGATCACCTACAGTATCGCCAACAACAGCAGCCTTATGTGGATCGCTACCCTTGCCACCGAAGTGACCTTCTTCAATGTACTTCTTCGCGTTATCCCATGCACCACCAGCGTTTGCCATGAAGATCGCCATAAGAACACCTGTTACAAGTGCACCTGATAGCATACCGCCAAGAGCTTCTGCGCCAAGTAGTAAACCAACAACGATTGGTGCTAGAACAGCCATAAGGCCAGGAACCATCATTTCCTTAAGTGCTGCAGCAGTAGAAATATCTACACACTTAGCATACTCAGGCGTTGCAGTACCTTCCATAACACCAGGAATATCTCTGAACTGACGACGAACTTCTTCGATCATCTGGAAAGCTGCCTTACCAACAGATTCCATTGTCATAGCTGAGAATAGGAATGGTAGCATACCACCAATAAATAGACCAACTACAACTGTAGGCTTAAGTACAGAGATTGTTTCAAGACCAACTGCTTGTGAGTAAGAAGCAAATAGAGACAGAGCAGTCAGTGCCGCTGAACCAATTGCAAAACCTTTACCAATAGCAGCAGTTGTGTTACCAACAGCATCTAGCTTGTCAGTGATTTCGCGAACTTCACTCGGTAGTTCGCACATTTCAGCAATACCACCAGCGTTATCAGCGATTGGACCGTAAGCATCAACTGCAACTGTAATACCAGCTGTAGAAAGCATACCTACTGCTGCAAGTGCGATACCGTAAAGACCCATAAACTTAAATGCAACAAGCGTTGCGATTGAGATAAAGATGATTGGCATTGCTGTAGATTCCATACCTACTGCAAGACCAGAGATAATTGTCGTAGCAGGACCTGTTTCAGACTGCTTTGCAATTTTCTTAACATGCTTGTACTCACTAGAAGTATAAACTTCTGTTACATAACCAATCAGCATACCAGCCGCTAGACCAGCAGTGATTGCCCAGAAAGCATTTAGGTTGCCAAAGTACATGTTTGATAGGAAGAATGCCGCTACAATAACGATTCCGCCTGCTACGTAAGTTGACATTTTAAGTGCTTTATGTGGGTCAGAACCTTCTTCGCCTTTAACAAAGAAAGTACCAATGATTGATGCAATGATACCAAGTGCAGAAAGAGCAAGTGGGAACATAGCACCTTCCATACCGTACGCTAGTGTACCAAGTGTTAGCGACGCGATAATAGAACCAACATATGATTCAAATAGATCGGCACCCATACCAGCAACATCACCAACGTTGTCACCTACGTTATCTGCGATAACGGCAGGGTTACGTGGATCATCCTCAGGGATACCAGCTTCTACTTTACCTACAAGGTCAGCACCAACGTCAGCAGCTTTCGTATAAATACCACCGCCAACACGTGCAAATAGTGCGATAGATGACGCACCAAGACCAAAACCAGTGATTAGGCTTGGATCTTTAAAGATTACATACAGGATGCCAACGCCTAGAAGACCTAGACCAACAACTGACATACCCATTACAGCACCACCAGAAAAAGCAACTGATAGAGCTCTGTTCATTCCATTTTCCATAGCAGCATTTGCAGTACGAACGTTTGCTTTTGTAGCAACACGCATACCGATGAAACCTGCCGCACCTGAGAAAGATGCACCTAGAATAAATGAAACGCCTGTTTCCCAACCGATACCTACAATGATAACGGCTGCAACAATAGCAGCGAAAATAACCAGAGACTTATACTCACGTCTCATGAATGCCATAGCACCCTCTTGAATGTACGTTGCAATTTCGTCCATTCTCTTTGAACCTGAGCTGACAGTGTTGATTCTGCTTGACGCTAAGTAAAATGCAAAAATAAGTGCTACAACACCAATGCCAGCAGCAATTAGACCCATGTCGAAGTTCATTGCTGATCCTCCTTAACCTACGATTAAATTATTTCCCAATTTTGGGTTGACTCATTTGTGGAAATCGATCGTCTCATCGATTTCTTCACAAGAAAAAAATAAGATTCGACATACTCAAAGCCCACAAGTGGGCTTTGGAATTGCGAAACTTATTCATTTGCCTGGAAGTGTTCTTCATCAATACGGTAAACCCCATTACATTCTTTTTATCTAGTACGTAATGACGTAACTTCTCCCAAACATGAAAAAATTATTGCATGATAACGAGCAATAGCGCGCCTGCAATAAAGACGATTGCGGCAATCTTCGTAATGCGGTCAAACACGGCTTCCATACCGTGAGCTTTTTGCTTGCCCCAGATCTGTTCAGCGCCACCGCCGATTGATCCAGAAAGACCTGCACGCTTACCTGATTGAAGTAAAATACTTGCGATCAGTGCAAGGCATGCCAATACGAAGACTGCAGTGACTAGCATAGTCATTGCAACTCCTCCTCTGTTCTTCATTAACAAGCACATTTTATCACAGCGTAATATAGAAAGCAACAAGATTTCAAGGGTTTAAGCCTTTGAAAACCTTTTCCTATTTTCAGTGTGATAGAACGCATTTGTAGATATTTTCAATTTAAATCATTTACCTTATTTATTCATGAAAAGGTAATGGATTAAACAAACATGACTCTGTTTGATATAGAACTTAATAAGGAGAAGCTTACACCAAACGGCATAAGCTCCTCGAAACTATATTCTATATAGTAAATGTCTTTTTGGTAAAGACTACTTTAGGTTGAAGAATGCTTTCATACCTGGGTATTCTGATAGGTAGTCAAGTTCATCTTCAATTCTAAGAAGTTGGTTGTACTTAGCAACACGGTCAGTACGTGCTGGAGCGCCTGTCTTGATTTGACCAGCGTTTAGAGCAACTGCAACGTCTGCAATTGTTGAATCCGCTGTTTCACCAGAACGGTGAGAAATCACGCAAGTGTAACCCGCACGGTTAGCCATTTGAATCGCATCAAGTGTCTCTGTAAGAGAACCGATTTGGTTTAGCTTGATTAGGATTGAGTTACCGCAACCAGTTTCAATACCTTTTGAAAGTCTTTCAACGTTTGTTACGAATAGGTCATCACCAACGATCTGAATCTTGTTTCCAAGCTTCTCAGTCATTAGCTTCCAGCCTTCCCAATCTTCTTCGTCAAGGCCATCTTCAATAGAAACGATTGGGTACTTGTCTACTAGGTTTGCGTAGAAATCAACCATTTCTTCAGATGTCATTTCAATGCCTTCACCAGAAAGCTTGTATTTGCCTGACGCTTTGTCGTATAGCTCAGTTGCAGCAACGTCCATAGCTAGACGGATTTCTTCGCCTGGCTTGTAGCCTGCAGCTTCAATAGCTTCAATAATAACTTGAAGTGCTTCTTCGTTAGAAGAAAGGTTTGGAGCGAAACCACCTTCGTCACCCACACCTGTAGCTAGACCTTTAGCTGTAAGAACTTTCTTTAGGTTATGGTAGATTTCAGCGCCTGTACGTAGAGCTTCCTTGAAGCTTTCAGCAGCAACTGGCATTACCATGAACTCTTGAATATCAACGTTGTTGTCAGCATGCTCGCCACCATTTAGGATGTTCATCATAGGCACTGGCAGTTGCTTTGCATTCACGCCACCGATGTATTGGTATAGAGGAAGACCTAGAGTGTTAGATGCAGCCTTAGCTGTTGCCAGTGAAACACCAAGAATAGCATTTGCACCTAGCTTACCTTTATTAGGCGTACCATCTAGAGAGATCATTGCCTTATCAATACCAATTTGATCAAAAGCATCCATACCGATGATTTCTGGAGCAATGATATCATTTACATTTTCAACAGCTTTAGATACACCTTTACCTAGGTATCTGCCCTTGTCACCATCACGAAGCTCAACAGCTTCAAAAGCACCTGTAGATGCACCTGATGGAACTGCTGCACGGCCCATTGTGCCGTCTTCTAGATAAACTTCTACTTCTACTGTAGGATTACCACGTGAGTCAAGAATTTCTCTACCGTAAACACCAACGATTGTTGACATACTAATACCTCCATTAGCCTTGATAGTTTTATAATAAACCGTCCCATGACGATTTATAATTGTTGTCAGTAAGTATCGGGGACATTTTCACCCTGTCCCCATGTATCGATTCCGTCCCGGGTACCGATAAACAAGGGCTTTTTAGAAATACTTCCAAAAGCCTACTATTGCATTTTCTATTTAATTAATGACGTGCCTGTCATTTCAGCAGGTTGTTCTAGCTTTAATAGTTGAAGAAGCGTCGGTGCAAAGTCACATAACTTGCCATCAGTCTTAGAGAAACGTCTCCTGCACCTGCTAGAATACAAGGTACAACATTGGTTGTATGTGCTGTCATAGGTTTTGAGTCACAGGATCAACCATTGTTTCAGCATTACCATGGTCTGCAGTGATAATAACTTGACCACCCATATTCACTATTTTATCGCATACTTTTGCAAAGCAGTCATCTATAACTTCTACAGCCTTAACAGCTGCATCAAATACACCTGTATGACCTACCATATCAGGATTTGCAAAGTTCAGCACAATAAAATCATACTTGTCTTCATCAAGTTTGGCAAGAAGGGTGTCCGTCACTTCATACGCTGACATTTCAGGTTGAAGATCATATGTTGCGACCTTCGGTGAAGGAATCAGTGCACGATCCTCGCCTGGATTCGCTTCCTCAACACCGCCGTTAAAGAAGAACGTAACATGGGCATACTTTTCTGTTTCAGCAATTCTAAGCTGGTTCAGCCCCTGTGCACTTACATACTCACCCAGTGTGTTAGTAATGGTTTGCGGTTTGAATGCAACACTTACACCTTCTATTGTAACATCATATTGTGTTAGGCATACATACTCAAGGTCGAATCTTTCACGAGCAAATCCGTCAAACTCAACATCAACCAGGGCACGCGTCAATTCACGGGCACGGTCTGGTCTGAAGTTAAAGAAAATAACCGAATCATTTTCTCTAAGTTGCCCAGTGGCTTTGCCATCCTTAAGAATAACTGTAGGCAGAACAAACTCATCATTCTCACCTTTTTCATAAGAACTTTCAACCGCTTCAACGGCTGATTGTGCAGTTTGACCTTCAGACTTTACAATAGCCTTGTAAGCAAGTTCCACACGTTCCCAACGCTTGTCACGATCCATTGCGTAATAACGGCCTGAGACAGTGGCAATTTCACCAATGCCAACAGATGCCATATGGGCTTCAAGTTCTTCAATATATTGAACAGCACTTCTTGGTGGCGTATCGCGGCCATCTAGGAAGGCATGTACATAAATATTATCTAAGCCCTTCTTTTTAGCCATATCAACAAGACCCTTAAGGTGGTTAATATGACTGTGGACACCGCCATCAGAAAGCAGACCCATTACATGAAGACTGCGATTTTCTATGAGTGCATTGTCCATAGCCTTTACAAGGGATTCGTTTTCAAAGAAATCTCCATCCTTGATAGACTTTGTGATACGTGTCAGCTCTTGATAAACCACGCGCCTGCACCAATGTTCAAATGGCCAACTTCAGAGTTCCCCATTTGCCCATCTGGCAAACCAACGTCTAGACCACTAGCCGCCACTTTTGTATTTGGATATGTTGCCATGTAACGGTCAAAGTTTGGCGTATTGGCATGCTCAATGGCATTCCCAACTTCCGCCTTATTAACACCCCAACCATCTAAAATAACGAGTGCAACAGGTTTTTTCATTGTTTCATCAGCTCCTTAAGCCTAGACTAGTCGTACAAATAATTCGAAAATGCAGGTCCTATGGCAGTATGTTGCTTCATAGAGAATAATCATACGGCCATAGGCTGCACTAAAATCTTATAAATTTGCTTGATTCGTCCAGATTAAAAATTTACAAGTTGAACGAAGCTGTCTGGCTGAAGGCTTGCACCACCAACGAGTGCGCCATCAATATCTGATTCATTCATAATTTCTTCAACATTGGCCGGCTTAACACTGCCACCATATTGAATACGAACTTTTTCAGACACATTGTCATTGTAAAGAGCTACAACTTCTTCGCGTATGAATGCTATCATATCATTTGCATCTGCGCTGCTTGCAGTTTTACCCGTACCAATCGCCCAAATCGGCTCATAAGCAACAACAACTTCAGCCGCTTTTTCTGCTGAAACATCTGCAAATGCCTTCTGGATTTGTACTTTAACAACATCTTTCATTTTACCAGACTCACGTTCTTCGAGAGTTTCTCCAACGCATAGTATTGGTCCAATACCCACTTCAAGAGCCTTAAGAACTTTTTTTGTTGACTGTTTCATCTGTTTCAGCAAAGTATTGTCTTCTTTCTGAGTGACCGATGACAACAAAGTCAATATCTAGTTCTTTAAGCATTGCTGGTGCAATTTCACCAGTGAAAGCGCCGCTTTCTTCAAAGTGCATATTTTGTGCGCCAATTTTAATATTTGTACCATCAGCTGCCAGCTTTAGGTCTTTTAGAAGTGTTGCAGGTGCACAAACAACCACTTCAACATCTGTATCTTTTACTTGATCTTTGATAGCCGCAATAAATTCTACGCCTTCCTTGATCGTCTTATTCATTTTCCAGTTGCCTGCGATGATTGGCTTTCTCATTATAAGCTCTCCCTTCAGCGATAATTACTTATCGTTAAGCGCTACGATACCAGGTAGTTCTTTACCTTCTAGGAATTCAAGAGATGCACCGCCACCTGTTGAGATGTGCGTCATTTTGTCACCAAACCCTAGAATGTTTACAGCCGCTGCACTATCGCCACCGCCGATAATTGTTGTTGCATCTGACTCTGCAAGAGCTTCTGCAACTGCAATTGTACCCTTAGCAAAGTTCTCAAATTCGAATACGCCCATAGGACCATTCCAAACAACCGTTTTAGCTTCCTTCACTGCATCAGAGTAGATTTTTGCTGTTTTTGGTCCAATATCAAGACCCATGTATCCATCAGCAATATTTTGATCTTCTGTTACAACAGGCGCCGCATCTGCAGCAAACTTGTCCGCTGTGATGTTGTCAACTGGTAGAAGAAGCTTAACACCTTTGGCATTAGCCTTGTCGATCATCTCTTTTGCATACTCTACTTTGTCGTCTTCAACAAGTGATGTTCCAATTGCAAAACCTTGCGCTTTAAGGAATGTGTATGCCATACCACCACCGATTACAAGTGTATCAACTTTTTCGAGCAGATTGTTGATAACCTTGATTTTATCAGAAACCTTGGCACCACCAAGAATTGCTGCAAAAGGACGAACTGGTGTTTCAACAGCCGAACCAAGGAACTTGAGCTCTTTTTGAATAAGGTAGCCACAAGCTGCAGTGTCAAGGAACTGTGTAACACCAACAGTTGATGAATGCGCTCTGTGTGCTGTACCAAATGCGTCATTAACAAATAGGTCAGCCAGTGAAGCAAGGTCTTTTGATAGACCTTCGTCATTCTTTGTTTCGCCATTTCTAAAACGTGTGTTTTCAAGAAGAACAATATCGCCATCCTTCATTGAATCAACCGCTGCTTTTGTCTTTTCTCCAACAACTTCAGCTTCAGAATTAAAGATTACATTTGTATCAAGAAGGGCTGAAAGTCTCTTTGCAACAGGCGCTAAAGAAAGTTCAGGCTTGTACTCCCCTTTTGGTTTACCCATGTGTGAACAAAGAATTAGCTTAGCGCCATTCTCTTTAAGGTACTTAATCGTTGGAAGTGCTCCCTTGATTCTGCTTTCATCAGTGATTTTATCGCCATCAAGTGGAACATTGAAATCACAACGCACTAAGACACGCTTACCTTTTACTTCGATATCTTCGATCGATTTCTTGTCAAACATACTCATATGAAGATTCCTCCTGAAGAGTGCTCTATTTCCCGGATTATTCACGTAATCAACCCGTGAACGCGGTTCATTAATGGATTACGTGGATAATCCGGGTGCCTTTAAGTCTAACCTGTATAAGCCCTGAACCCCACTTGGGAGTTCAGGGCACTTAAGTATTTACTTCTTTTTAATTACATAGTTGCAATTTTTCTTTGCAAGTCTTACAAGTTGTGCAGTGTAAGACATTTCATTGTCATACCATGTGATGATCTTAACAAGTTGCTTGCCTTCAACTTCCATAACACTTGTAGAAAGTGCGTCAAATAGTGAACCAAACTTTGTTCCGATAATATCAGATGATACGATTGGATCTTCTGTGTAACCTAGTGTTTCGTTTGAAGCAGCCTTCATAGCAGCGTTTACTTCTTCAACTGTTACATTCTTGCCTAGTTCAACAACTAGATCTACAACAGAACCTGTAACCGTAGGAACACGTAGAGCCATACCGTCAAGCTTGCCAGCTAGTTCTGGAAGAACTTTACCAACAGCTACAGCAGCACCTGTTGACGTAGGAACGATGTTCGCAGCAGCAGCTCTACCTCTTCTTGCAGTGATAGGCTTAGCATGTGGTCCGTCAAGCGTGTTCTGGTCATTTGTGTAAGCATGAACTGTAGTCATGTAACCTTTTACTAGACCAAAGTTATCATTAAGAACCTTAGCAACTGGTGCTAGACAGTTTGTCGTACAAGATGCACCAGATAGGATTGTTTCAGAACCATCAAGAACATCATCATTTACATTGTAAACAATTGTCTTTAGATCGCCTTTAGCAGGTGCAGAAATTACAACCTTCTTAGCGCCAGCGTCGATGTGTGCTTGAGACTTTTCTTTT
>LQAJ01000260.1_pt1 | contig 15966 bp, 16 predicted proteins | sample 1535811 | NCBI WGS metagenome assembly LQAJ01 (sample SAMN04331587, study PRJNA305678) | bioreactor metagenome | isolation source: bioreactor_6 inoculated with Wadden Sea sediment 2nd replicate of a... | place: Germany: Wadden Sea, Janssand Flat
CATAAAATCCTGCGAGGCCGAGCTCAAGGATATTGAGGAAAAAAAGAAGTCCGAGACCAAGAATCTGTATGTTGTTCGTACAGAGGACGAGGTCGTCAACAAATACAGCGACCTGATTTATGATTTTGTTGACAATCCCGGCATCTTTATTCTCATTACCCGTGACAAGAATTTTTATCAGAGCGTCAAGTCGGCCATCGTGCTTTCTCTCGGGATCGAACAGGAATACATCAAGGTGGTTCCCGATCTCACCCGCGCTGCCGAGGTGTTGCAGTTCTTCATTGAAAAGGAAGTGAAGCCGTTCATATTCATGGAGCACTGCCTTGATTCCGAGTTGACCCTTTCCTTTCTGCGATTTGTCCGTTCATCCTACAAGAAAAAAGGAATCAAGGTTGCCGTTCTTTCCCGTGAACTGAACAAGGATCGCCTTTTCCAATTCTTTGAAGAAGGCGCGGATTCCTTTTTGAAAAAACCGGCCAGCGTCAATTCCATCATTCAGAAGATCGCTTTCATGCTCAAGCCGCAGTGCGAGGCTGATTCCTTGGTGCAGGAGGCTCGAGAACATGTCGATTCCCATCGGTTTGAGGAGGCTGTTTCAGTCGCAGAATCCGTGCTGCACAAGTGGCCGAAGAATGCTGCCGCCATGGTGGTGCTTGGCGATGCCAAGAAGGGACTTGCGAAGCGGCAGGAGGCGTTGAATGCCTATGTCAGCGCTGAGCGTAATTCAGACAACTACCTTGAGCCGCTTCAGAAATCGTCATGATTCACGCCGAGGATGACAACAAGACCGAAGCGCTCAAGTATCTGGTCAAACTTGACCGCATGTCACCGCTCAACTGCAACCGCAAGATCAAGATTGCGGAGCTTCATTTTGACCAGGGAGACCCTCTGTCTGCCGAAAAGTATTTTGACTGTGCCATCCATTCCGCACAGGAGGAAGCCTTGTCCGTGGTGGGGGAGATGTCTCTTGATATCGCTGAACTGGCAGCCGCGCACGACCCCAAGATGGCGACGAAATATTACCGCCAAAGTCTTGATTTCGTAAAGAGTTCCAAGAGCCAGATGGCCATGACCATCTACAATCGCCTCGGTATTTCCCTGCGTAAACAGGGGCTATGGCATGAAGCGGTTGAGGCGTATGCCGAGGCGGCCCGTTTTGCTCCCGGAGATGAAAATATTCAATATAATATGGCATTGGCCTATGCTGATGCTAAGAAATATCCTGAGGGTGCTGAAAAGATGAGTCAGGCGCTTGGGATCAATCCGGAGATGTACAAGGGTAATCCGGATATTGCCTATAACATGGGTGAAACGTTCTTCAAGGCGCGCAAGTTGCGTGAAGCCAAGCAGTGCCTGAAACATCTGCATGATATTTCTCCGGGCTACAAGGACTGCGAAGACATGCTGGCAAAGGCGGGTGGCAATGAACGAGCGAAGGGAGTATCCGCGTGAACAATTAACCGCGGCAATGATCTGTGCCCTTGAGACGAGGGCCGATTCGACATTCTGTCTTATCAAGGATGTGAGTGTGGTCGGAGCCCTTGTGGAATGCCCTTTTGCTGAAGAGGCGGATCATTTTGACGTGGGTGATGCCGTTTCGTTGCGTGATGTCACCGTCGGAGACAGGGCCCTGTTTACAGGGCAGACCTGTCGAATCGCGTGGATTTACAAGCGACACATAGGTTTGCAGTTCGACTCGCCGCTACTTGATTCCGTAAGTGACCTTCGTGATTGGCTTGAGCTGCACAAGTGGGTCTGACGTGTTTTTCATTTTTTGCCTATTTCTTATGAAATGGGTTGTTGACAACTTTTTCCCTATGCTTATTTGTCCATCATGCCTCGCTTAGGCGGGGCTTTTTTATGACCAAATCAGTTTTTCAAGGAAATGGATTCAATGGTGAAAAAGAAACAGAATACGGAAGTTCCCATCAATGGGCTGTACGACGAAGACGGCAAGCTCTTTGGTGAGGACGATCAGGCACCCGGATTTGAAGCCACGGATGCAGATGCCGAGGATGTCGAGGAAGTGACTGAGGAGGAAGAGGTTTCTCTGAGTCAGGAAGAACTCGTCGCCTTGTGCCGCGAGTCTGTCTGCCCCGAGTGTGACGTACACAAGGAGGCCGAGGGAATCCGGCTGCGTGCGCTTGCTGATGCCGAGAACGTCAAGAAACGCCTGCTTCGCGAGGCCGAGGAATTGAAAAGTACGCGGGTGAGTCTGTTCTGGCCGACCTGCTGCCGGTTCTCGACAATCTTGATCTCGCCTTGGCGCATACCGATAATCTTGACGCTGCATGCAAGAATTTTGTTATCGGCGTGGACATGACCCGCAAGCTGTTTCTTGACGCCGTGAAAAGCCATGGCCTTGAGGCTGTTGATGCTGCTCGGGGGGCTGAGTTCAATCCCGAAAGGCATGAAGCTGTGGGTACTGTCGAAGAGGATGACCTCGGAGACAACGTGATCGCACAGGTTGTGCAGGGCGGCTACATCCTGAAAGGACGCCTGTTGCGTCCGGCCAAGGTGATGGTCAACAAGGCTTAAGTGCAAAAAATTGCGGAACTGCCCTTTACAAGCCGTACCGCGTGCTTATTGAGAAAAGAACGAAAAATTATCGCTTTCAGCGAAATATCAAATAGAGATTTTAGGAGGAAATACATATGGGCAAGATCATAGGGATCGACCTCGGAACCACCAACTCCTGTGTTTACGTCATGGAGGGCAAAGACCCGAAATGCGTAACCAATCCGGAAGGTGGCCGTACCACGCCGTCTGTTGTGGCATTTACTGACAAGGAACGTCTGGTCGGCGATATCGCCAAACGCCAGTCCGTTACCAACCCGGAGAAGACCGTCTTCGCTATCAAGCGCATGATGGGTCGTAACGTCAACGCCCCCGAAGTCAAGAAGTGGCGGGAACACTGCCCCTACGAGATCGTCGGCGGAAACGGCAACGACGCCTGGGTCGAGATCGACGGCAAGAAGTACAGCCCGCCGGAAGTTTCCGCGATGATTCTTCAGAAACTGAAGAAGGACGCTGAAACGTATCTGGGCGAAGATGTGACCGAAGCGGTTATCACCGTTCCGGCCTACTTCAATGACTCCCAGCGTCAGGCCACCAAGGATGCAGGCAAGATTGCAGGCCTTGAGGTCAAAGCGTATCATCAACGAACCGACTGCCGCTTCTCTGGCTTACGGCTTTGACAAGAAGGCCAACGAAAAGATTGCGGTCTTCGACCTCGGTGGCGGTACCTTCGATATTTCCATTCTCGAAGTCGGCGACAACGTCGTGGAAGTCCGCGCCACCAATGGTGACACGTTCCTCGGCGGTGAAGACTTCGACCACCGTATCATTGAATACCTCGTGGAGGAGTTCAAGAAGGAAAACGGCATCGACCTGTCCAAGGATCGCATGGCTCTCCAGCGCCTCAAGGAGGCAGCGGAAAAGGCCAAGCATGAGCTGTCCAGCTCCATGGAATCCGAGGTCAACCTGCCGTTCATCACCGCTGACCAGAACGGTCCCAAGCACATGATGGTCAAGATCAGCCGCGGCAAGCTCGAAAAGCTCGTCGACGATCTGGTTGATCGCACTGTCGAGCCGTGCAAGAAGGCCCTCAAGGATGCCGGTCTGTCCGCTTCCGACATTGACGAAGTCATTCTCGTCGGTGGTATGACCCGTATGCCTCTGGTACAGGAAAAGGTGAAGTCCTTCTTCGGCAAGGAGCCCAACCGCTCCGTGAACCCGGACGAAGTCGTCGCCATGGGCGCTGCCATTCAGGGCGGCATCCTCGCCGGTGACGTCAAGGACGTGCTCCTGCTCGACGTGACCCCGCTTTCTCTCGGTATCGAGACCATGGGCGGTGTCATGACTCGACTCATCGAGCGTAACACCACTATCCCGACCAAGAAGTCCCAGGTGTTCACCACTGCGGCTGACAACCAGCCCTCCGTGTCCATCCGTTGCTTTCAGGGCGAGCGCCCGATGTCTGCTGACAACAAGCTGCTCGGAAACTTCGAGCTGACCGGTATTCCGCCGGCACCTCGCGGCGTCCCGCAGATCGAGGTCAGCTTCGACATCGACGCCAACGGCATCGTCCACGTTCAGGCCAAGGACATGGGCACCGGACGCGAGCAGTCCATCCAGATCACCGCGTCTTCCGGTCTTTCCGATGACGAAATCGATCAGATGGTCAAGGACGCTGAGGCCCACGCCGACGACGACAAGAAGAAGCAGGAACTCATCGAGACCCGCAATCAGGCTGATACGCTCATCTACACCTCCGAGAAGTCCATGCGTGACCTCGGTGACAAGGTGGACGGCGAACTCAAGGCTGACATCGAAGGCAAGATCGAGACCCTCAAGAAGGCACTGGAAACCGACGACGTGGATGAGATCAAGGCCAAGACCGAAGAACTGGCCCAGGCTTCCCACAAGTTGGCTGAACAGCTCTACGCCCAGCAGTCCGCCGAACAGGGCGGTCCTGACATGGGTGCCGGAGCAGCCGGCCGCCGCCGGTCCCGAAGGCGGAGCGGCTCCCAAGGACGACGATGATGTCGTCGATGCCGACTACACCGAGGTCAAGTAATCAAACTTGCCTTGATCGGCCAAGCACAGTATAGCATTACCCGGCCCGCAGCGTTTGCGGGCCGGGTTTTTCTTTAGCTGTCAAAGACCGTTTTTTAAGGATATGCGTCGAGCACCGGGATATATGACCATGCGACACACTTTGCGCCTGAGTGCGCTTTTCATGATTCTTGCCCTGTTTGTCTGGGGTTGTGCCCCGAAACAGGTCTCCATAAAGAGCGTTGACCTGCTGTCCACGCCCAATCTTCTGATGGAAGCCGATACCGCGTGGGAAGCCAAGCGGTACGAGGCTGCCGAATTGTATTATGCGGCGCTTTTGGAGCGTCCTGATCTCGTTCGCAGCGAGCTGCCGACCATCTTTGGACGTCTGGCCGAATCCGCCTATCAGAACAAGCACTATCATCAGGCCCGCATTGCCCTTGAAAACTGGGCCAATCAGGATACGAATGCTCTGAGCCTGCCTTCGTGGGAACAGACGTATCTGAATACCATGGCTGCACTCGGCAAGACGGAGCGGTTGCAGAACCATCTGAAATGGGTGCTCAAAAACAGCAGCCTGCCGTGGGAAACCCGTAAGGATGTCGGGTTGTGGTACGCGGAATATTTCCAGAAGAAAGATGATGCCGAGCGGGCGCTCAACGTGCTTGCCGGTTTTTACGGACAGGCTCCGGACATGGCTGCCCGTGCCGTCATGGAACACGGATATCTGAAAACGGTCCGGGAACTTGACGATACGCAGCTTCTCGAACTTTCCAAGGGAGTGACGGCCGAGAATCAGTGGCGTTTCCCTTACGTGATGGTCGGTTTCGAGCGTGGTGTGCGTGAGGCGTCTGACGAGGACAGATGGTCCGTAGTCTGGCGCAGCCTGAGCAATCTGGCAGCAAAATCCGACCTTGCCGATCCTTCTCCGCTTGCGAGCCAGCTTGCCGATCTTGAGGCCAAGTACGGCCTGCCGCGTATCGGTCTGGCTCTGGCCTTGCCGCTCACCGGTCCGTATGCCAAGGTGGGCGTGAAAATCCTGCGAGGTGCCGGTCTTGCCCAGTGGCGTCTGGCGCAGGAAGGCGTGGACATCGATCTGCGGGTTATCAATACCGAAACTTCGGGGTGGGACAAGCGTCTTGCCGAACTCCCCGCACATTATTCCGTGGTGGGCGGCCCGCTGCGTGTGAAGGCCTTCAAGAAATTGTACGAAGGTGCGGATGCCGGTAACGGCGTGCTTGATCAGCGTGCCTTTTTCACATTTCTTTCGTCGCTCGGCGATCTTGAAGAGGGCCGGGACGCATGGCGTTTCTTTACCAGCCGCAACGACGAAGTACGGAGTCTGGTCAGCCTTGCCGTTGATCAGCTCGGCATTCGTGATCTGGCGGTCTTCTATCCTGAAGAGAAATTCGGTCGTGCCATGGCCGAGACTTTCTACCGTGAGGCCTACCCGCTCGGTGGGCGTATTCGCGGCATGCAGTCGTATCCGTCCCGCAACCTCAAGAGGTGGGGCAAGCGTGTCGGCAAGCTGCTCAAGGTGCCTGCCGATTTCAACGACAACAAGGATGCTCCGCTTGAGCAGCCTGATTTCGGTGCCGTGTTCGTGCCGGACGGCTGGCGTCAGGCGCAGACCCTGCTTCCCAACTTTTTCTTTTACGAAGGTGATCAGCTCGTGTTCCTCGGCCCCGGACTCTGGAGCCGTGCACTTGATGATGCCAAGGACATTGACGAGCATTACTACCGTCTTGCCGTGTGCCCCGGCGCATGGTGGGACCGCAGCGAGGGCGGACGTGCCCTGCAGAGTGCCCTGACCGAGGAAGGTCTCGGACAGGCCGACTTCTGGGTTGCTCTCGGTTACGACTTCCTGCGCTTTGCCGGAAAGTTCGGTGCACTGCCGTCCACTTGGGACCGCGACGAGGTCAACAAGCGAATCGCCAGTGCTCAGGATATCGAATTCAGCATGGCGAAGATGACATGGGACGCGGACGGCGTTGCCAGTCAGGATCTCTTCCTTTTCAGCCCCGTGCGCAACGCAAGCAGCTTGTCAATGCCGACAAGGTTTCCGCCCGTATCGCCCGTGCCAAGGCTCGTCGCGAAAAGCGTATCGAAGCCTATGAAAAGCGTATGGAAGAAGAGAAAGCAAAACAGGAACAAAATATTTTCTAGCCGGATGACGGCTTCGAATATCAAGGAGTTTACAATGAAAATCAGCCCTGAAGAGGTGGCCAAGGTCGCACGACTGTCTCGTCTTGACCTGCCGCAGGAAAAGCTGGAGCTGTTCGCGGGACAGCTTGGCGATATTCTTGATTACATGGACAAGCTCGGTGAGCTTGATACGGACAATGTGGAGCCGATGTACAGCCCGGTGAAGCATACGACGGTGCTGCGCAAGGATGAAGTCCGCAAGGATTACAGCCGCGACGAGGTGCTCTCCAATGCGCCTGAGCAGGATGGCCAGTTTTTCGTTGTTCCCAAGATTGTCTAACCCGCGAATTATTCAGGATACACAATGTCTGATCTGTATATGAAAACTCTTTCCGAGATCGCCGCGCTGATTCAGTCCGGTGAAGTGAAGGTGGCGGACGCGTGAAGGATTGCCTTGATCGTCATCGAGGCCACCGAACCCGAGGTCAAGGCGCTTATTTCCGTTGTCGGTGACGAAGCCATGAAGCAGGCCGAGGCCATGGATGCCGAAGGGCCGGACGCAGCCAAGCCGCTGTGGGGCGTGCCTATCGTGCTGAAGGACCTGCTTGCCACCAAGGGAATCAAGACCACCTGTGCGTCGAAGATTCTTGAAGATTTCGTTCCGTTTTACGATGGCACGGCAGTCGCGAAACTGCGTGAGGCCGGTGCCGTGATTGTGGGCAAGGCCAACATGGACGAGTTCGCCATGGGTTCGTCCACCGAGAATTCCGCATTTTTCCAGACCGGCAACCCGTGGGATACCGATCGTGTCCCCGGTGGCTCGTCCGGCGGTTCCGGCGCTACGGTTGCGGCGGGACAGTGTTTTGCCGCTCTCGGTACGGATACCGGCGGCTCCATCCGTCTGCCCGCGTCTTTCTGCGGTATCGTGGGGCTCAAGCCGACCTATGGCCGTGTGTCCCGGTTCGGGCTTGTGGCCTATGGTTCCTCATTGGACCAGATCGGTCCCATGACCCGCAGCGTGGAAGATGCCGCGCGCGTGTTGCAGGTGATCGCGGGGCATGATCCCAAAGACTCGACTTCCGTTGATGTCGAAGTACCGGATTATCTGGCCGCGCTCGGCAGGGAGAATCTGGACGGTGTGACCGTCGGCCTGCCCGAGGAGTACTGGGGCGAGGGGCTGGATGCGGAAGTCGAAGCCGCATGCAGGGCCGCTGTCGCCAAGATGGAAGAACTCGGCGCAAAGACCGTTCCGGTGAAGCTTTCGCTGACCGATTACGCCATCGCCACCTATTACATCATCGCCATGGCCGAGGCGTCCTCGAACCTGTCCCGTTTTGACGGCGTGCGGTTCGGGCATCGCAACAAGGATGCCGAGGAACTCATCGACATGTACACTTCCAGCCGTACCGAAGGGTTCGGCGACGAGGTGCAGCGTCGTATCATCATGGGCACCTACGTGCTTTCTTCCGGCTATTACGATGCATACTACAACAAGGCCGCCAAGGTTCGCCGCCTGCTGCGCGAGGATTTTGACAAGGCGTTTGAACAGTGCGACCTCATCGCCGGTCCGGTCTGTCCGACCACGGCGTTCAAAGCGGGTGAAAAGGCTGACCCGTTGCAGATGTACCTCATGGACATCTTCACCATTTCCTGCAACCTCGCCGGTCTGCCCGGTATGAGCCTGCCTGTCGGACTCGGAAAGGATTCCGGCATGCCGGTAGGCCTCCAGTTCATGGGCCCTGCATTTTGCGAGGCGGATATGCTCGGCGTGGCCGAGTGCCTTGAGCGGAATATGGATTCCATGCCCATGGCGAAGCTGTAGAAGACAGTTGAGAACAACAGAACAGCCGGTTGCAAACGACGATTTGCAACCGGCTGTTTTTGTTTGAGGTTGATTGATTTACTTCATGTCGTAGCTGGTCGGGCCGTTGTTGTATGCCGTCTCTTTCAGCCATGATGCAGGGTAGCCGATCGCAAGGACCGGTTGTCCCGGTACATTGATGTAGCCATCCGAATATTTTGAGAACAGGTCAAAGCTCAGGTTGCGCCATCGGTTGAGTACCGTGGATGCGGTCCTGAAGCTGAACTCGGTCACCAATTGGCGGGCTTCTTCGGCCGATTGGTTGGCGACTGCCATGTCCATTGCTTTCATGCCGAGCATGGCTTTGCGCTCCAGTTCCTGTTGTACAGGTATGATGTCCACGGTGGTCATGCGCTGGAAGTTGAGCCGCGTCCAGTTGGCGAGCAGGTCGAAGTGCCACCACGCCGAGGCCGGGTTGAATCTTTGCGGACTTCCTACCTGATACGGTTTGGGCAGTTGTGCCATCTTTGAGAAGAAGGGCGTGAAGCAGGTGGTCGCGGAGACATCCGGTCCGAACCAGAGAACTCCCTTGGTGAATTTGGGGGCTTTGGGACGGGTCTGGCAGACATAGGTATAGCCCTGATAAAAGACCGAAATGGCACGTTCCCATGCTCCATAGAATTTCTTTTCCTTGCTGACGTTGTTCTGGTTGCCGTCATACGGACCGACAAAGCGGTGCGGGTCGCCGTAGGGACCGGCGGCAACACCTTTGGTCAGATCGAACTGCGTGCCTTCGTAATGATCGCGGTACAGGGCAAATACGTCGCGGGGCGTGAGTTTGTTTTTTGGCTTGATGGAAAACGGATAATCGCGGGTATATGTATCCCGGACCCATGGCGACAGCCCCAGATCCGGATTGACGCGGTCCATGGTCCGCCATATGCGCCGGAGCGAATAATACGGATGGTTGTATTCGCCGGGACTGACGGCCCGAAGCCAGTCAATCGGTCCCTGCTTTTTGATGTCCCACCATTTGAGCCTTTTCAGGCCGGGGACAAGATGCTTGGAATATTGAAAATTGTCGGGATCATTCATCACGACTTCGCGGATGCGGAAAGTGTTGGCCGCAACGAAATATTCACCGTCTGGTACGCGCTTGGCCACCCATGCAGAATGATATTTGGCATCGGGCAGGGCGCACATCTCGAATACCCATGCTTCCTTTTCATCGCCGACAAGCAGTGTTTCGCCGGTGGAGAAATAGCCGTATTTGTCGATAAGGCCGCCCATGAGCAGGACAGCCTCGCGAGCTGTGATGCAGTTTTCAAGCGCGATGCGGGAAAGTTCGGAACTGTAGAAACACGTTGTGGCTTGCCGTGTGACCGTTTCGGATTCGGGCCGGGTTCGAAATTGGCGGCGTTGGTGCATTCGCCCATCATCAGGTTCTTTTCGTTCATGATGCCGTAATTGCCGTCAAAGTAGGCGAAAGATGTCTTTTGCTCCCGGCCGAGTATCTTCCATATCTCATTGTAGGGAATGAGCGTGAGCGGCGTGGTCGGTTCTTGATCCGGGGTGTTGTATGCCGGACCCCGGTCATCCGTCACGATGCGTGGGTATACGATTCGGTCGGAATATGTCTTTCGGCTTCCTTTCTGTTTCTTGGCAGGAACGAAAATGAGCCGCTGGTCGCCCAGTTCGTCATCTTCGGAGTGGGTGACGAGCATGGAGCCGTCTGCACTGGCACCGGGCGTGACGATCATGGTGGTGCAGGCGTGTGCCTGAGCGGTGGAGAGAATGAAAATGGCGAGAAAAAGTGTTGTGAACCGATACATGCTGTTGCTCCTTGACTGGCAGAACCGAGAATTTGCCTATTTGTATCACAGCACCGCATTCGCGTGAGTTATAATCTCTTTTCATTCCTCGACAGCTTCTTTAAGATGTCTTCCTTGGGTGTGGGGAATTTGAGTTTTTGAATTGTATCGGAGGAAGTGCATGACAATAGCCGTGGCCGTCAGTGGAGGCATGGATAGTTTGCTTTCCCTTGTTCTCATGAAAGAGCAGGGGCATGACGTTATGGCTGTGCATGGGCATTTTCTGCCGGAAAATCCGGATTGGGAACGGGTGACGAACGGTTTGACGGAAGCCTGCAAGGTGCTCGGCGTTCCGTTCCATGCCGTTGATCTGCATCGGCCGTTCAATGAGTTGGTGGTTGCGCCGTTCGTTCGGGACTATCGCGCCGGTCTGACTCCCAACCCCTGTGCCCTGTGCAATCCGCTCATGAAATTCGGCATCCTGTTCGATGCGGTTCGTGACTTGGGGGCGGACAGCATCGCCACCGGACATTACGTGAGCATGGAAGATCGTCCCGGCAAGGGGCGCATGCTGGTTCGCGGGGCTGATCTTTCCAAGGACCAGAGTTATTTCCTTTCACTTGTTTCCATTGAGAAGCTTCGGCGTGCATGGTTTCCGCTGGCCACTACATTGAAAAAGGACGTGCTTGCCATTCTTGACGCCCACGGACTGACCCCGCCCATTCCGAGCGAGAGTCAGGAGATATGTTTTGTTCCCCGTGATGATTATCAGGCCTTTTTGCTTGAACACGGCGATATGCCCGGTCCCGGTCCTGTCCGGCTTGCCGACGGCACTGTCGTGGGCAGGCATCAGGGGCTTTGGCGGCATACGCAGGGGCAGCGGCGGGGACTCGGTATCGCGTGGCAGGAGGCGTTGTATGTCATTGATAAGGACATCCCCGGCAATGCGCTTGTCGTCGGTCCGAAAAACGAACTTGAATCTCCCGGCTGCGTCGCAGGGCAGGTCAACCTCATGGTCGATCCCGCGCAGTGGCCTGAAACCGTCATGCTCCAGACCCGCTATCGCCAGAGGGCCAAGCCGAGCCATCACGTTTATGACGGTGAAAAGCTGACATTTCATTTTATCGAACCGCACACCCGGCCGACCCCCGGACAGGTCGCCGCTGTCTATGACGAGAGCGGAGCCGTGCTTGGCGGTGGGGTGATCGAACGGTCTTTGTAGCCGTGTGCAGACGTGTGTGGATGATGAAGCCGCAAAGGCGGAATTACCATCTTCGGTCTTCCCAGTCTTCCTGCTGTTGCCGCTGGTAGCCTTCTGAACGGGCCTTGTTCATGGTCCGGTAGACTTTTTCTGCCGTGAGTTCCGGTTTTTTACGACAGTATCCAGCCCACCATCTGACCTCGCTGGCAATTCGGTTGTTGAGCGAGTCCCTGTAGTTTGAGAGCAGGGCATATCCCTTTTCCCGTTCATTCAGGAAAATGTTCGTCAGGCCCAGATAATACGTGGCATCCGGGTTGTCCGGATACGCGTCGAGGGTTGTCTGAAAGATGTTGGCCGCAGCGGGGTAGTCTTTGGCCAGAAAGGCCTTAAGCCCTTTTTGTTGTTGGCGTAGGCTTCATTGTTGCCGCTGTAGAGAAAATCTCCGTAGCTGCTGTAGGAGACGGCAAAGCCCGTGCCCGTTCCAATGCCGACGGTCGTACCGGCCCTGCTTGTCCCCACGGACACGCCGCCGCTTCTGCCGCCGACAGAAGTTCCCATGCGGCAGCCCGCGAACAGGACGGACAGAATGACAAAAAATAGGAGAATGCTTCTCATTCGGTTGACCCTCCCCGGCAATTGCATTAGGCCGCATGTGCAGACGCGGCGTTACTTCTTCGGGGTGTTTGCTACCCGATCTTTTTGCAGCCCTTCGTCCCATGCCTTGAACATGGCCTGCGCGATTGCTTCGGTCGTGACATCTCCGCTGTTCCGAAGGCGTTTCGCTTCGCTGCGGACAGCCTCTGTGACGTCGGCGTTGCCTGTGTAGCGGAAGTTCGTCAGGATATCGAAGCCGGTTTCAAGATCGCCTTTGGGATGTGGGAAAGACCGAGATAAAAGACGGCCATGGGATAGGTTTCGACGTTGGTCGCATGTTTGAATGCATCGATGGCCTTGTCGTAATCAGCGAGATTGTAGTACGCACGACCAAGGTTGGTCAGATTGACCACTGAATCCGGGTTGTCCTTGAGCTGATTCTGATAGAACTGAACGGCCTGATGGTCGTCCTTGAGTTTGACGCCTACGTTGCCGATGGGCTTGGGCTTGGGAGCACCGCAGGCGGCGAGAACAGCGAGGGCGAGGAACAGGGACAGGACCAGCAGAATTTTTTTCATTGCGTCACTTCATTTTTGAAAGTTGTTGAAAATACCATACATTAATAAAGACGATACATGATTCGCTTTTATACCGCTACCCTCGGTTGCAAGATCAACCAGTATGAAACCCGCTCCATTGCAGAAGCATGGGTGCGCAACGTCGACGACGGACAGGCCGTGGCCGTGGAAACGGCTGTTGAGGCCGACCTTATCCTCGTCAATTCCTGCGCCGTGACAGCCAATGCCGTGGCAGATCTGCGCCAGACTGTCCGGCGGTTTCATCGCGACAATCCCGAAGCCGACATCATTATTACCGGCTGTGCCGCACAGGTCATGCCGGAGGAGTTGCAGGCTCTTCCGGGTGTTGTCCGGGTCGTGGCACAGGAAGACAAGTCAGCATTGCTTGCCGGACCGGAAGGCAAGGCCGCCCCGTCTGCTGAACGCCCCGCCTTTGCCCCGTTTTCCATCGACGGCTATGGCCGGTCCCGCGCCGTGGTCAAGGTGCAGGACGGCTGCTCCCATTTCTGCTCCTACTGCATTGTTCCGCTCACACGCGGCAAGTCCGTCAGCCGTCCCATGGATGACGTTGTGGCGGAGGTTTCACGGCTGCTCGCCGGTGGATTTCGTGAATTCATCCTGAGCGGCATCAATTTGCGCCATTTTGGTCGAGACCTGCCGGGTAAGCCCGATTTCTGGGATCTCATTGCACGGCTTGAGGCGACCTTCGGACTCGACTGGGCCGGCCGGGCGCGTTTCCGTATTTCTTCGGTGGAGCCGGGGCAGTTGACCGACAAGGCGTTTGATGTCCTTGCGGCATCGAAAATGGTTTGCCCGCAACTGCATCTTTCCCTGCAAAGCGGTGATCCGGAAGTTCTCAAGGCCATGCGGCGCGGGCATTATGACCCGGAGAACGCAGTGGTGTTTTTGGAACGGCTTGCGGATGTCTGGCCTGTCATCGGTCTTGGTGCGGATTTCATTGCCGGTTTTCCGGGGAGACCGAGGCGCAGTTCGAAAATACCATGGACCTGTGTCGCCGGCTGCCGCTGACCTACGGTCACATATTTCCATATTCCGAGCGGCCCGGAACCAAGGCCGCAGATTTGCCTGATCCCGTGGACGTTCCGGTCCGTAAACAGCGTGCGGCGCGCCTGCGTGAACTGGTGAACGGGAAGAAACGTGCGTTTCTGGAGCGCCTGCTCGACCTGCCGCATCTCAATGTTCTGGTTCAGGACGCCAAGGGACGCGGGGTGAGTGAGTATTATGCCGCGTGTCGTTTTCTGGAACTGCCTTCCGGGGCAGCCCCTCGTTCTCTCGTCAGGGCGCGGCCGGTTTCCATTGAGAAGAATGTTATTCTTGTGGAGGCTCTGTCGTGAGTACGCCGAAGATTCCTGATCCGGGATTGCTCATCATCTCCATTTTGAGTGCGCGCTGGGACGAATGCTGGCCGGAAATGCTGCACGAGCTGGAAGCGAAGTTCGGTCCGGCGGACGGTGTGTCCGAGGTGTTTCCGTTTGATCAGACCGGATACTATGACGCAGAACTCGGGACGCCTATTACGCGGCGGCTCATCGAGTTTGAGACGTTGTGTCCGCTTGATGAATTGGCGAATATAAAGCTCTTCACCAATTCCATCGAAGCGAAGTACGGTGAGCCGGGAAAGCGGATGTTCAATCTGGACCCCGGATTCATTACGACGCAGCGTCTTGTGCTCGCCACGGGCAAGAATTTTTCGCACCGTATTTACCTGCATGACGGTATCTGGGCTGATCTGACCATGATCTGGCAGAAAAAACAGTGGGTTGAATTTCCATGGACCTTCCCGGATTACGCGGGAGGGGATATGAAAACACGGCTGACAAAATTGCGTCAGTCGTATAAAAACAAGCTCAATAAACAAAAGGATTGATATATGCCTGTCAGCATGACCGGTTTCGGTCGGTTTGAGACCAATGAGGACGCCTGGACCCATGTCTGGGAAATAAAGAGTGTCAACGGTCGTTTTCTCGACGTAAAGTGGCGGATGCCCGGTTACCTGCGTTCCCTTGAGAACGGCTGGGAAAAGATCGTTCGCAAGTATGCTTCTCGTGGCCGTGTCGATATTTCCCTGAATCTGGAAGTGCTCGATGCCGGAATTCTCGGCGTGACCTTCAATGAGACCATGGCAAAGGCCATGTTCGAGCAGATGGAAAAGCTGGCCGTTTCCCGTGGCGAGACCTTTGAGCCGGATTACAACAAGGTGCTGTCCATGTCCTCCCTGTGGCGTGATTCCGGCAGCGAACCGGATCCCGGTTTGGCCGAGAGCCTGACTGCGGGGCTTGAAGCCGCGCTCAAGGATTGGGTGAATTCCCGCTCCGTCGAAGGCGATGCCATGGTCACGGACCTGTTGTCCCGCATCGAGACCCTGCGTGGTTTCGAGGCGAAGATCGCCGAGCGTATTCCCGAAGTGTTGGAAGAAAAGAAGGCCAATCTCAAACAGCGCATTCTGGACATGCTCGAATCCGCCGGGGCCGATTTCTCCGAAGACCGCATGCTGCAGGAAGTGGCGCACCTCACGGACAAGCTCGATGTGTCCGAGGAATTGACCCGCCTTGACGCGCACCTTGACCGCCTTGCCGAGACGTTGAAGCTGAAGAGCAACGCGGGCAAGAAGCTCGATTTCCTGATGCAGGAGACGTTCCGCGAGATCAATACCTGCGGCAACAAGGCCAATGACAGCTCTGTCAGCCAGCTCGTGGTCGATTTCAAGGCCGAGCTTGAGCGCTGCCGTGAGCAGGTCCAGAACATCGAATAGCAGATTGTTGCAAAGGTTTGACTGCCGGGGTGTTCAGGGGAAGCAGCTTCCTGCGTATTGCTGATGCGCATCAGCCCTGCCTCTTTTGGGCATCCTGCACTCGAATCATGTTGAACGGATAAAGGTACAGGTGAGCATGCAGAAACAGGGATTGCTTAATATCGGTTTCGGTAATTTCGTCGTTCTGAACAGGGTCGTTTCCATCGTCAACCCCACCAGTGCGCCCATGCGGCGTCTGAGGGAGGATGCGCGTCAGGACGGACGGCTTATTGATGCCACGCAGGGTCGTAAGACCCGCGCCATTATCGTCACCGATTCCAACCACGTTATCCTGTCCGCAATTCAGGCCGAGACCATCGGCCAGAGATTCAGCGCGGAGGAGGGAGAATAATTGGCTAACAATGATCAGACGCATCGTCTGGGGCAGGTGCTTGTCGTCTGCGCCCCCAGCGGCACCGGCAAGAGCACGCTTATCAGCATGCTGCGCGAGGATTTTCCCACGTTCG
>LQAJ01000261.1_pt1 | contig 15857 bp, 8 predicted proteins | sample 1535811 | NCBI WGS metagenome assembly LQAJ01 (sample SAMN04331587, study PRJNA305678) | bioreactor metagenome | isolation source: bioreactor_6 inoculated with Wadden Sea sediment 2nd replicate of a... | place: Germany: Wadden Sea, Janssand Flat
GACACTCAGGCCCTGCTCAAGCGAGCAGACGTCGCTCTCTACGACGCCAAACAGTCAGGACGCAACCGGGTTGTATCCGGATAAGCATTCTCTTCCCTTTTTCGCCGCAAAGAGTATGGGTTGGAATGCTCCACCCGGCAGACAATCCGACCGACATTTTTTTCAGGATACATACTGACACAAAATCATGAAACGCCCAGACATAGCCACCCTCATCAAACACACTCCCTTTCGCATTCTGCTCCCTCTGGCGCTGACCATCCTCCTGTTCGCCGGGTCCATTTTCCTGTACCTTCTTCCATCCATAGAAAAAACGTTTCTCCGCCATAAAAAGAGACCATTCATGAATTGACCGGCTCGGTCGTCAACACGATTGCGCATCTCCACCGACAGGCCGAACAAGGCAAGATTCCACAACGAAGCCAAGGAACGTGCCCGGGAACTGTTCGGGCCATGCGGTACGGTGCCGACGGCATGGAGTACTTCTGGGTCAATGACACAGACATGCACATGGTCGTTCATCCCTACAGGCCGGACCTTGAAGGCACCGACCTTTCAGAATTTTCCGACAAGGAAGGGAAACGGATATTCAGGGACTTCGTCGAGATAGCCACACAGTTCGGCGGAGGTTTCACGGACTATCACTGGCAATGGAAAAACCAGCCGGAAAGAATCGCGCACAAGCTTTCATATGTCCGGGAATTCCAGCCTTGGGGCTGGGTCGTGGGGACCGGGTTTTATACGGACGACGTCATGAAGGAAATCGCAGGATACCGCAATCAGATAGCGGCCATATTCCTGACCATCCTTCTTGCCATGGCAGGCCTCGAAATCTACGTGCTCAGACAGACGGTCATCACGGAAAAGAAAAAGCAGAAAATAGAAATACAGAGAGAACGACTCGTCAATGCCCTGCGGGAAGGCGAGGAACGATACCGCACCATCGCGGACTTCGCCTACGACTGGGAGATGTGGATAGGCACGAAGGGCGAAACCGTTTACTGCTCTCCCGCATGCGAACGCATCACGGGCTTTCCGCCGGAACGTTTCTTCGAATCACCCGAGCTTGTCCGCTCCATCATACTGGAAGATGACCGTCCCGCATGGGACGGATTTCTCGAACAGGCCCACAGCAAGGACGGCGATTCCCTTGATTTCCGCATCATGACCCGAAACAATCAGCTCCGCTGGGTCGGGGCAGTTGGTCGAGGCGTATCCGGTATCGGCATGAAACCGCTGGGCGTCAGGTGCAGTTTCCGCGACATCACCGACAGCAAGGGCATGGAGGAACGTCTGCGCCATCAGGCCCTCCACGACCCGCTCACGGGCCTTGCCAACCGCGTCCTCTGCCTGGACCGCATCGGCCACGCCATGCACCGCGCAGCCCGCCGAGACAACTATTTCTTCGCCGTGGTATTCCTTGACCTCGACCGCTTCAAGATCATCAACGACTCCCTCGGCCACCGCTTCGGCGACCTTGTACTCATGGAAGCCGCAAGCCGTCTTTCCGAAAGCGTTCGCACACTGGACACGGTCTCCCGTTTCGGTGGTGACGAATTCGTGCTGCTGCTCGACGAACTCGCCAGCCCCGGAGAAGCCATCCGCATTGTCAAACGCATTCGCGAAGAACTGGCAAAACCGTACACCATGGACTCACAGGAAGTGCAGACAACGGCAAGCTTCGGCATCGTTCTCAGTCCGGTGGACAACGTCAAGCCGCACGACGTGCTGCAGCATTCCAACATCGCCATGCACAGGGCCAAAGAGGCCGGACGCAACCGCTTCAAGGTTTTCACCGGCAGGATGCTCGAAAATGCCGTGGACCAGCTGACCATGGAAAGCGACATGCGCAGCGGCCTGGACGCAGGCGAATTCCATATCGAATACCAGCCCATCATGGACCTCAATGACTCCGATCTCATGGGATTCGAGGCACTGGCACGATGGGACCACCCCGAACGCGGCCCTATTCCTCCGTCAGAATTCATTCCCATGGCCGAAGAGTCCGGGGCCATCCTCCAGATCGGGGAATGGGTGCTTCGCACTCGCTCATGACGCTGGCCAGTGGAGAAAGACAACCAAGGGCGCAGACAATATTTTCATGTCCGTCAATCTCTCCACCAAACAGTTTGCGCGGATGGAACTCGACAAGGTGGTTCTGCGGGCACTGCACGATGCCGGTTTGCCCCCGGAGGCGCTCAAGCTCGAAATCACCGAGTCCGCACTCATGGACTATCCTGACGCGGCCATTCTCATCATGAAAAACTCCGCAGACAGGGGGTGCGCTTCTCCATTGACGACTTCGGCACGGGATACTCTTCACTGGCCCAGCTCCAGCGCCTGCAGGTCGACACCATCAAAGTGGACCGTTCGTTCATCGCCCGCATGAAACGGGACCCGGAAAACATGGAAATCGTCAAGGCTGTCATTGCCCTGGCTCACTCGCTCAAGCTCGACGTGGTGGCCGAAGGAGTGGAAGATCCGGATCAGCTCTGTTCGCTCCTTGATCTCGACTGCGAATGCGTACAGGGCTTCTACTTCCACGAACCGCTCTCGACATCGGAGGCGGAAAGGCTGCTCAAGCTTCGAGCCGAGGCCGGTGACACCTCCCCGAAACAGGCTTTGGACAAAGTCAAACAAGGCTGCGCCGAATAGCCACCAATTTCCTTTTTTTACAATTTTCGTCAACTTTTTCCAACCCACTGTCAATAAAATCAGTGGGTTATTGCATTAAGTGTGAAAAACCACTGGACATTTCCCGACTATCAGAGCAAAGAATTTCAGTTTAGCTGTTCACGGGCGTGGGAGGTTATGCCCGTGCGGCATCATGAAACAGGGACAGGAGGGTGCCTGTTTCAGTCTGAGGCGGCGCACTGCGCCGGGGTTGCTAACGGACTGTGCTGACCGGGAAAGGTCGCAAGAGCACAGCCAAAAAACTGTGATGGGAATATGGAAAAACTACAAAAAAAATATGGATTCTGGACTGCCACCGCCATGGTCGTGGGGATCGTGATCGGATCGGGAGTCTTCTTCAAGGCCGATGACGTGCTCAAGGCTTCAGGCGGCAATCTGTCTACCGCCCTTCTCGCATGGCTCATCGGTGGCTCGATCATGGTCGTTACGGCATACGTCTTTTCAAAAATCGCCACCCGTATCGAAAAGGTCAACGGCGTAGTGGACTACTTCGAACAGGCATACGGACAGAAAGCCGGCTACATGGTCGGCTGGTTCATGACCTTCATCTACTACCCGACTCTTGTGGCTGTTCTGGCCTGGGTCTCTGCCAACTACACCGTCGGGCTGTTCGGCCTTGAAGGCGGCCTGTGGCCCATTTCGTTCGTTTACCTGACAGGATTCTTCCTGCTCAACTATTTTTCTCCGGTACTGGCAGGCAAATGGCAGGTCACGTCCACCTTGGTCAAACTGATCCCTCTGGGCCTCGTGGCCGTGGTCGGCGGCTTTGCCGGACTCATGAATGGCCAGACGCTGGCAAACTTCACCCAGACCGCCCAGACCGTGGCAGACAGCGGCGGCGGCCTCGCAGTAGCCACCCTGTCCACCGCCTTTGCCTATGAAGGCTGGATCATCGCTACCGTCATCAACGCGGAACTCAAGGATGCCAAGAAGACCCTGCCCCGAGCGCTTGTGGTCGGTACCATCGCCGTCGTCACCATTTACATGCTGTACTATCTCGGTATTTCCGGCGTCCTGACCAACGATCAGGTTCTCGCCGCAGGCGACGCAGCCCCGGTTGAAGTCATCGCCCTGATCTTCAGCCAGTTGAGCGGCACCATCCTGACCGTTTTTGTCGTCATCTCCTGCCTCGGCACGTTGAACGGCCTCATCATGGGTTCCGCCCGAGGCATGTTCTCCATCGCCTCCCGGGATATGGGACCGCGTCCCGACCTCTTCAAGAAGGTCAATCCCCTGACCAACTGCACCACCTGTTCCGCCATGCTGGGCTATGTTCTCTCATGCATGTGGCTCGTGGTCTGGTACGGCAACTTCGCGGGCTGGTGGGGACAGTTCATGGACATCTCCGAACTGCCCATCGCGTTCCTGTACGTGATCTACATCTCCATCTACATCTGGGTGATGAAGACCTTCACCGACCTGAACGGATTCAGCCGTTTCATCTGTCCTGCTCTTGCCGGAGCCGGTTCCCTTTACATCATCTGGGGTGCCATCCAGAAAGACATGTTCATGCACTTTCTCGTGGTTTCCATCATCATTCTGGGCCTCGGCGTCGTGCTCATGAAAAACAGCCGGAAATAGCCGTTTCCGACTGACCGCATTCCAACAGGCCGTCTTTCCGCAGGGAAGGACGGCCTTTCTTTTGGGGAAATCCGAAAGCCATCAACCGCACAATCCACTCCCGGTTCACCGTTATTATCCCTTTCCATACTACTTGACGCCAGATTTTGAGAACGTATACTATATGTATGCCAAAATGGCCTCGGCGGCCTTTTTGCGGACCAGGGACGGTACGCTTTTGGCGGGAGAAAGACAGTGTCTTCCAGCTTCACCGACTTCATCGTGGCCGGTCCCCCCGGTCAGGTGACAGCAGGTCCGGCAGGATCATTCAAGGCGGTTGGTCCCGGTCACGTTGTGACGGGAGCGCCCGGTCACGTCCCTATTGATACCACCCCGGCACATGTTCCCATAGATACCACTCCGGCACGGATTCCGTATGCCGCGTCTCCTGGTGCGCCCCCAAGCTCTTTTGTCGGCGCAGGCACCACCGGCAGCGGCGGCAGTGCAGGCACCAGTTCCACAGGCAGCACCGGCATATCCTCCGGCGGAGGTGGCGGTGGTGGAGGCGGCGGCATCACGTCCGGCTCCAGTGCTTCAGCGATCGGCGGAGGTGGCGGCAGCGACAAAGTTATCGGCGGAGGTGGCGGCGGATCGACGCCTGCGCCATCCGGTGTGGGCAGTTCCGGCCAGACCGGCAGCGGCAACGCCGTATCCATGCCCAACTCCAGCATGGGCGGAGCGCCGACAGCCGCTACGGGTGGCGGCAACATTTCCGCAGAATCCGGCAAGGCTCCCGTGAACCAGTCCACTGGTGGCGGAGTCGCCAGCGCCACAGGCGGTGGCCCCTCGGAAGGTCCGGGCCATAGACCGGCAGACACGTCCGGTTCAGTACCGATTGCCCCATCCATCGGCATACAGCCCATCACTCCTGCAGGGCATGTGCCCATGACGCCCAAGATCGGTTTCTCCCTGCCCTCGCTGACAGGCTGGACTCCCGTGTCCCCCGCCGGGACCGTCATGGCCTCACGCATGACCTCGCCACGCGGCATGTCGTTCGGGCACACGCAGCATTGGCCCAACGACGTATTTCATCACACCACTCACTCCGCGGGCTTCACGCCCAAGCACGTGGAAATGGCTCCGTGGATTCCCACGGCAAACGGATATGTGGAACCGGACAAGCCCAAAATCGACTTCGACAAGGACATGGGAAAGGGCAACCCCATCGACATGTCGTCCACGTTCACCATGAACATCGACCAGACGCAGGACTTCAGCAACACCCAGAACACCACGTTCCGGGATTCCATCGACAACACGCTCGACCAGTCTGCTGAAACCGTTATCCATCGCACTGAAACGACCACCAACCAGAATGCGGTGAACACATCCACAACGACACAGCAGGACCTGAGCAACGACCATACGGTTCAGGCGCAGAATTCGGTCAGTCAGGTGACAAATCAGACAAACACGCTGGAACAACAATCAACAACCAACAACAGCCAGCCAACAACACATCAGTTAAGCATGACCGAAAACCGCCCCGTGACCAATGAAACCGAGCACAATGATGTCCGGCAGGTGGACGCAGGCCAGACCACGCATCAGGAAAATGTCACCGACCATCGTGAGGTGGACAACTCCACGGTCAACCACGTGACGCAGCAGGACATGACGCTCAACAACGACAACTCCGTCAACCGCAACGAGGACCACTCCTCGGTCACGCAGTTCAACAGCGAGAACAACTTCACCACGCAGGACAACTCGCGCTACGAGCAGGTGGAAAACCACGAGAATTCGATCATCAACGAACAGGAGACCTCACTGTCGTTCAGTTCGAGCAATGTCAGCCAGAACGACAACTCCACAAGCTTGGAATCAAGCGCCGAATACACGTACCAACAGACAGACCAGTCCGAGACATCCTTTACCTCGGACAACGACGTCACCTTCTCGGAAACCCGCAACTTCGAGAACAGCGTCTCGGAAAACCATCTGGTCGAAGCCGACCATTCCCGCAATATCGACCAATCCACGTCCTACGACTACACCCAGCAGGACAACTCGAAGACCACATTTGTCTCGGACAACACCACAAATCTCAACCAGCAGACCGACCTGTCATTCGAGTACAACATCGCAGCGGAAAACAATTTCGATCAGTCGAGAGACATCGACCAGTCCACGACATTCAACCAGACCACGCAAGACAACTCCAAGACCACCTTCGTGGCCGACAATACCACCAACCTCAACGAACAGACGAACCTCTCGATCTCGGACGTCACCAACACGGAAAATAACTTCGATCAGTCCCAAAACATCAATCAGTCCACGACATTCAACCAGACCACGCAAGACAACTCCAAGACCACATTCGTGTCCGACAACACCACGAATCTCGTCGAGGAGACAAACCTCTCGATTTCGGACGTCTCCAACACCGAAAACAATTTCGACCAGTCACGAAACGTCGATCAGTCAACCACTTACAACCAGACCACGCAGGACAATTCAAAGACAACATTTGTCTCGGACAACACCACAAACATCATCGAACAGTCGGAGATGTCGTTCGAGTACAACCTTGCGGCGGAAAACAACTTCGACCAGTCACGCACCATCGACCAGTCCACAACGTTCAATTTCGTGGATCAGGATTTGTCCAAGGTCACATTCATTAACGATAACGACACGAATCTCATTGAAAACGACAGCGTAAACCTCTCGTTCACGGACGTGCGGCAGGTCGAATCGGACAACTCCAGCAACATCACGGTCAACAACAACTTCGACCGGGTGGAACAGGACAACTCCGTCACCCAGATCATCGACAACAGTTCCGTGACCTTCATCGACATCGACCGCCCGACCTACATAGTGGACAACTCAGCACACACCACCATGCACTTTCAGGCCCCAGAACTCGGCATGGGAGCAATTATCGCAGGCAACGCATAGTTCTCCCAATATAAAACAAAAAAACCGCCCTGTCCGTTGAAGAACAGGGCGGTTTTTTCATGAGCAACAATTAAAGACTTACAGTGGATCCGTAATAACGATATCTGTGGCATGTAAATCCGCATCACCAACATCGGCGATGCACACAGCATCAAAATCGTTCGCAACGCCGTCCATATCAAAATATAAACGATGGTGACCGGCTTCAGACTCATCAAAAATGAACGTTCCCAGCTCATGGGTTCCATTCATGCCGTCTGGGTCCGGTTGGCCTTCAACAAAGAACCAATCCACATTATACACACCCTGAGCAATCTGAATACCGGCACCGTTACCCTGAATATCAAATTTATCACCAGCACTGAAATCCGTAATGGTATCGCCGAATTCACTCATCTGGTCGTACACGAAAGTATCATTTCCTTCACCGCCGGTAAGGATATCCATCCCCGCCCCGCCAGTGATATCGTCGCCTTCGGTGCCGCCAAGGATGGTATCGGCCAGACTGCTGCCGAAGATGATATCAGCACCGGCACCACCGTCAATATACGTGGGATTATCCCACGCCGAAATCTGATCTCCACCACCATGACCGAATATCTTAACGACATCCTCAGCACCCCAGGAGGAGTCAAAAGCGGGCGCATTGGTCAAATCTATAAAATCGCTGTCAGCAGACCCTTCCAACAACAACGTCTCAACAAAGTCCGTGCTGGAGCCATACACTGCGGATAATGAATTAATCGCATTATGGATATCCGTATGGTCCGCCCCTATGTTGAAAGTCGCCGTAGTCCCGGTCTGGAGTTCCAACTGTTCGATGGAATCCATGACTGACAACTGGCTGAAGTCGGTTGTCGATTGGACAACGATGCGGTCATTCAGGTTGCCGCCGTAGATTTTACTGCCCGCATCGACGTTTCACCGTCAAAGAAGAACTTGTCATCCTCTCCGCCGCCGTACATCTCGTCGGCACCACCTCTGGCGTGGATCTCGTCCTTTTCGCCGCCGCCCCGGATGATGTCATCATTCGCCGTACCGAAAATGTGCTGGTAGGCATTGGAATTCGTGCCATCCCAATCAAGCGCATTGCTGCCGGTCAAGGCTCGTGCATCAACCGTCAGGACCGTGCCGGAATCGCACAGATTCATATGTGCCGCGGCCTTAGTCGCGGCATCGCCGAAGATGATGTTTTCGATCTCTTTCACACCGGAAAGCTCGCCGCCATCCATGGGCGTGGTGTCGGTGTACAGAAGCACATCATTGCCGTCGACCAGCGCGTCGGGAACGTTGCCTTCAATCAATATCTGATCGGTGAGCTTCGTCCCCATATTGAACGTATCGTTCCCTTCATCGCCCTGAATATAGAACTGTCCGCCGCCAGTCAGGCTTATGTTTGTGAAGTCGAGTGAATCGTCACCAGTGGTGCCGTATGCCTTGAGTTGATTGGAAGATTCACTCAAGTGGATATTCAACGCCTGACCGGACAGAACTTCCGCGCTCATCACGAGTGAGGTGTCCGTATCCCTGACCTCAATGTTTTCCACATTGTTCAGCGACAGGAATCTTGCGTCGAGGTCCTCGCCATATCCCTCGGCAAGGAGCTTGTCCGAACCGCCCTGACCATCGAACATATGGCCCGAAGTGGCAGAAATGGGACCTCTGATAATGTAGACGTCATCCCCCTCACCGCCGAAGAACGTATCCTGCTGACCGGAACCCACAACACTGTCGTTGTCCGCACCACCGTAAATGAGTTGTTTGGAATTCGACGCGCTGCCGTCCCAGTCGAGCGTGTGCCCGGCCGTCAGGGCGCGGGCATCGACGGTCAGTGTCGCAGTGCTGAGCGAAAGACCGGAAGTGGCCGCAGCTTGGTGGTGGCATCGCCGAACACGACGTTTTCAATCCTGTACACATTGGCGAGTTCGGAACTGTCTGTGGGGGTGGTGTCCGTATAATAGAGGAAGTCATTGTCGACAGAGTTGTCATCCGATTCGTTGCCCCATATTTCGGTCTGTGCAGACAGCTTGTCTCCCATCCGGATAATATCGTCGGTCGTGGAACCGGAGAAGACAAACATCCCATTGCCACTCAGACTGAAATTGGAGAAATCAGCTTCCCCTCCGCTTGGATTTGCCGCCAGCTGAAGCATGTTGCTGGCCTCAACAATATTGATATTGAGAGTCTGTCCGGTGAGCGCGTCCGCAGACATGCCGATCACGGTGCTGGCATCCGAAATCTCAATATTTTCCACATCGGTCAAAAACATGTTGCGGGCCTGAATACCGGCGACTCCACCGTTGACCAGCAGCGTATCATCATCGTCTCCGCCGTCGAAACCGTGAAGTTCGACACTGATGATGGACTGGGTGATGTTAAACGTATCATTGCCCGCTCCACCGGAGACCACGTCGGCCTTGCCGGCCCCGATGATCTTGTCGGCACCGCCGCCTGCGGATATCACACTGGCTGCCGCATTGGTGGTGGTAATTTCATCGGCATAATCCGAACCGATGATCGTCTCGAATTCGTAAATGGAATCCGAACCGCCCTGACCGTCATTGGAAACGGTATTGGTACAAAGATCAACGGTTACGCCGGTATGCCCAGTGCAGAATCAAGATGGGCAAACTCAGGATATCAGTGCCGTCGTTCCCCTTGAACACATCATTACCGGCACTGCCCTGAATAAAGTCATTACCGGCATCGCCCACACGGTGTCGTCACCGTCACCGCCGTCCAGAATATCCTTGTCCGCACCACCTTGGATGACATCATTGCCGCCATACCCCTTGATGAAGTCCTCTCCGTCACCGCCGGAAATGGAGTCATGCAGATTTGAGCCATAGATGGAATCATTACCGACGTTGCCAACGACCTTGACCTGATCCGTGGCTTCCCAGTACTCCCCGGCAGTCAGTCCGGTCAGATTGATCAGTTCGCCAGTCGTATTCGTGGCGTTGAACGTCAGCCTGTCCTGACCGCCGCCACTGTCCACGCTGAGAGACAGGGAGTTACCCAGCAGGAGTTCCGGGAAATCCCGGGCCTCAAGTGTCACCTCTATGCCGGTGGTGGCAAAATGAATTCCCTCGATTCCGAGCACGCCGTGAAAATTGGTTGCATCAAGCGTGTCTTCAAAATGCAGGGTGTCGCTGCCGTCATCACCGCTGATCATCGTACCGAGCGTGACGGGAGTGGTATCGAACACAAAAACGTCATCGCCTTCGCCGCCGGTCAGGGTGTCGAGCCCGCCTTTGCCCGCAATGACATCATCGCCGTCGTTGCCGTGCAGGGCGTTGGCCTGATCGTTACCGAATATGTTGTCCGCTTCGTTGGAACCGTAAACACCCTCAAAATCCGTGAGGGTATCCACTTTCATACCGTGCTTGGTGGCAGTTCCATCCGCCAGATTGACAGTTACGCCATACTCTTCATTGTAGTAGGATACATAGTCGAAGTCATCGCCGCCATTGAGATTATCGGCCCCTCCACTGGAAAAGACCGTATCATTACCGCAAAGGCCGGAAATCACGTCGTCGAGATTGCCGCCGGTCAGCATGTTGTCCGCCGAGTTGCCGGTAATGTCGTTCGTCGCGATCTGCGCGCCAAGCACATTGATGATGCTCGGATCGACGGAAGTCCGCGTTTCCGGTTTGTCCGCTTCCATGTAGTATGGCTGAGAATCATCAAGATCGACAACCATGGACGAGGTCTTGGTACTCAGATCCAGCAGATCCTGTGAAAATTTCTGAACAATCTCTTTTTCAACATCCTCTGGATCGGTAACAACCGGCTTCGGCAATCCCTGAATAATCCGACCGAAGGGACCTTGCCCTTGTATTGGTCCCTGAACAGGAATCAGGTGAGCAGGAGGAGTAAGCGCCGGACCGAGATCGCGCGCAAAGGCCATCATATCCGGGGCCAGAACCAGACCGGGCCCACCCTGTGTGCCTTCGCCTTCGCCTTCGCCGCCTTCTTCACCACCTTCTCCGCCTTCGCCGCCTTCTTCACCACCGTCATCATCACCGTCATCATCGTCATTCCGTCCGGAATCTTCATCGCCGTTGTCCGGAACATTCTGAAAAGTCGGCGGTCCCTGTTTCAATGCCTGCGTGGCGAGCTGACCCAGATTGTCTATGAAACTGAGAGGAGCCAGTCGAACCGGTCCGAGCCCGGAAGGACGGGCCACGAGTCCCATGCCGTCCTGCGTGATAATACTGACTGGGCCACCCACAACAGACTGGACCACAACGGGTTTGTTGTCGAAATCAAGCACGACATGCTGTTCTACGCCACCGGGCTTGATACCGTGGCCTGTCGTTGTTCCGCGGATACCGATGGTAGCCATGGGGGTGTCGATCTGAAAACCTTCCGGGTTCATGTCCACGATCTGGCCGGTAACCGAACGGAAGGTTCCCTGCACCAAATTCAATGTCATCTCACCCGTGTCCGCTTCCGGGTCAAAAACATACTCATCAAGAGCGACCGTGGCGTCCGGTCCTTGTGAAAGAAGAGCACCGTCAATGAACTTGATTTCAAGCGCACCACCGCTGCCTGTGGTTATCATCTCACCGGTATGAACAGGACTTCCCACGGATAATGGACGAACACCATCAGGACCCTCTGCAAGGGCCTTACCGTGCAAAATCGTTATTTCACCAATAATATCAGCCATCTTTCCTCCACAAAAAACTATACATCCCGCCAAAATTCTCCATAGCAGTTTTAGCGAAATAGAGCAAACGGTTGTTTTATATTCACGCTCCCGTTTTTATCCGAATTTTGCGGAACAAAAAAAAGCCGTTAACACACAAAACCGGGCATCCTCCCAAGAGAATACCCGGTAAAAAACGCACCTGTGAACAGATAAACCAAATCGTTTATGGATTCTCCGCCACTCCAATTCCATACAGATCATCAGCCAGCGGGTTGCTGTCTCCGGGCGTCGCATCATCGGCGGTCTCGGAAAAAGAGGCCAGCAGGGTGACACTGCCCAATCCGTCATCGTAGTACAGATTACCGCTTGAATTGCCGCTTACGCTGGCATAGACGAACCCGGAAGTCTCTCCTCCGCCAAAGCTGAATCCGCCGCTGTAGGTGGCATCGGTGACAGTGCCGAACCGATCCGTATTATACACGCCGAATTCCGCCTCCAGAACACCAATCTTGTCGAAATCACCGTTGTAATCGGAAATAGTCGCAGTCCCCGCGGTCAGGCTGTGGAAGTAAAACGTATCCGCTCCGACACCGCCGGACAACGTATCCGTCCCGCCCATGCCACCGAGGAAATCGGCCCCGTCGCCGCCCGTAATGGCGTTGGCTCCGCTGTTACCGTAAAGGGAATCGTTGTATCCCGACCCCTCTATGTGTTCGATGTTGCTGATCTCGTCATTGTTCCCCCATCCGTCAACCGCTTCATGCGAAGCCGTGATGACCGTTCCGGACAGGTCCACCAGAACGGCGGAGGGATCATACGAATAGCTCGCAATATCCTCGCCCGCTCCGCCATCAAGCGTATCCGCACCCTGTCCACCGATCAGTCTGTCGGCCTCGTCATCGCCGGTCAGGGAATCGCTGCCGTCATACCCGAACAGCGTGCCATTGTCCGTTCCGCTGAAGTCATCGTGTCATTGCCGGTCGTGCCGGTCATGACCTTGGTTCCCGAGGTCGGTTCCAGAACGGTATAGCCTTCAATGAAAATGTCACCCATGGGGATGGTCACGCCATCGGCATCCGCCATGACGCCCTGCCACGCCCCGTCACTATTCTGCGGTTTGTCATCGTACCACAGCTTGTGATTCAGGGGGTCCCACACCAGAACCGGAACATCCGCAGTCGCTCCGTCCACGATGCCGTCGTAATTGCCTTCCATGTACCAATTCATGTCCCGTGCAATGCCGCCTTTGAGCCAGATGCGATCACGGCCGACCTCAAATCCCCCAAGCGTATCACCCGTATCAGCCAGATTGATGGCGGAACCGTATTCATAGACAAACACATCCGCTCCCATGCCGCCGCTCAGGTAATCATCACCGTCAACGCCCTGAATCGTGTCGTCACCGCCTTCACCCAGAACGTACTCGTCAGCCTGACTGCCCCGGAAAGAATCATGGCCGGAGCCAGATTGACATCGACGCTGCCATGCATTCCGCTGGTATCAAGAGGGGCAAAATTGACGACGTCATCCGCCACGGTGCCGTTGACGGTCAAATTGCTGTACTGGCTGCCGTCTATTGTCCACGCCTGATTGGATATCTGCGAGGAGGCAAAGGTGAACCCCTGATAGTTCGAAATGATGAATGTTTCGACATTATCGAGGGTCATGTTGGTAAAATCGACACTCGCCGTATCGGTCACCACATCCACCCCATCGCCTCCATACAGGGAATCCGAGCTGGTCACTCCGGAGCTCGTGTCTGCGCCGCCATATGCCATGAGGGTATCGTCGCCGATTCCGCCGCTGATTGAATCCGCACCGGCACCGCCCTTGAGGATGTCTGCGCCGCCTTCGCCGCTCAGGGTATCGTCGCCTCCGGCACCGTCGAACGTATCGTCACCGCTTCCGCCGGAATGGCTTTCAGCCGCCGCCGTGCCTGTCCATGAACTACCGGAAACCGGACCACCGATGACACTGCCGCCGTCAACGATGATGTCGGTCATCACGGGAGCCGATCCCACGAAACCGGCGACACGGTATTCTCCGGCAGGATTGGATGTTGAGGCATCGCTGTCGTACCAGAGCTGATTATTGGAACTGTCCCAGATGACAGCCGGGTTGCTGTCGTCAGCACCATCGATAATGCCGTCATACGCCGCTTCTTCATACCAATACAGCGTGGCACCGGCCCATGTCCCGGCAAACTGCACCTTGTCTGTCCCGGATACAAAACCGGAAATTTCCTCAATGGCACTGCCGAGTTCGGCCATGGACGTATACTGGAAAGTATCCGCACCATCGCCACCGGACAGGGTGTCGTCATTCTCTCCGCCACGAATGAGATCATCACCTTCACCACCGAAAATAATGTTCGTTCCGGAACTGCCCAGAAGCGTATCGTCGTACTTGGACCCTTCGACATCCTCGATCTCAACCAGCGTATCCGTGTCGCCCCAGCCGTCAGTTGCCGTACCGGCTTCGAGATTGAGGTACACGGCAGCGGGGTCATCCTTGAACGTGACCGTATCGGGCTCACCCGTGCCGCCCACGAGCGTATCATCACCGCCCCGCCCGTTCAGCTCGTTGGCAAGGGTATCGCCTGTCAGGGAGTCGGCATAAACAGAGCCGATCAGATTCGCAATGCCGGTCAGCGTATCCGTACCGCCCATTCCGTCATCCGCCGAACCGGTAACGAGATTTGCCGTCACTCCGCCGGTGGAACTCCAGTAGCTCGCGGTATTGATACTGCTGCCGCCATCGATAATGTCGTTTCCTTTCCATCCCTCGAAAACATTAACCTCGGAATTTCCACGCAGGGTATCGTCAAAGGCAGACCCCTCAATTCCTTCTATGCCGGACAGGGTCTCCTGATTGCCCCATCCATCCACACCCTGAAGAGAGCCACCGAAGTCACTGCCATCCAGATCCACATGCACACCCGCCGGATCATCCCAGTAACTGACAACATCCCATCCAGTGCCGCCGGTAAAGCTGTCCGCCCCGTTCCATCCCCGAAACACCAGATCATAGGATCCGGAATAATCATAGAGACTTGCATTGAAAGTGTCTGCACCCTCACTGCCTTCGATGCTCTCGATATCGTACAGCAAATCCGTTCCAAGGCTGCCTCCGGCAATATCGACGACCCAGTGGTCCGTGCTCCACGCAACACTGATGGTCTGTTCCATATTCCAGTAGGAAACGCCGTCTTCCCCATCACCGCCCCGGACAGTGTCATTCCCTTCATTGGGCATGAATTCCTGCGAACCGGCACCGCCTACAAGCGAATCTCCATAGGCGGACCCCTCAACGGCGTCGATGTTCGTCAGCGAATCTGTCCATGCCGTCCCGGTTGCCAGATCGACCACCGTGCCGGACGTGCCTGTGATGCTGGCCGAGACAGCCGCCCCGTAATAATACGAGACCATGTCGAACCCGGTGTCCGTATCGTGATCATGCACGCTCCCGCCATCGATCAGGTCCGAACCGCCGCCGTCAATGAAGACGTTGCCCCAATTGTCGTCACCGACCATGGTGTCATCGTATGATGAACCCCACAGGCCTTCGATATTGGACAGGGTATCCGTACCGCCCGAGCCATCACTGACCAGCCCGGTCACGAGGCTGGCGCTGATCCCCGCCACGGCGCTGGAGTACCGGGCCACATCCATTTCACGCAAAAGCCGGCTGTTGGCTCCGCCGTCGATAAGATCGCTGCCCCCGGCCCCTTCGAATCCGTTCTCACCGGCATCTCCGGTCAGGGTGTCGTCAAACGCCGTGCCCACCGCCCGCTCGACGTTGGAGACGGAGTCCGTGCCGCCCTGTCCGTCCTGCGCGGTTCCGGCAAGAAGATTGACATTCACGCCGGTCGCCGCATCCCAGAAAGAGATGGTATCCTCATGTCCCTCGCCGCCGTCGATGGTATCGTCCCCGCTCCTCCAATGAACTCGTTGTTCAGGGCGTCACCTGTCAGGCTGTC
>LQAJ01000262.1_pt1 | contig 15756 bp, 13 predicted proteins | sample 1535811 | NCBI WGS metagenome assembly LQAJ01 (sample SAMN04331587, study PRJNA305678) | bioreactor metagenome | isolation source: bioreactor_6 inoculated with Wadden Sea sediment 2nd replicate of a... | place: Germany: Wadden Sea, Janssand Flat
TCCTAGAATAAGAATTAAACGACTGCTTAATAAGAAGATCATAGGGCTGGGATCTCCCAGCCCTTTTCTTGTCCCAAGGTGAAACAATGATGCAAGGTCCTAAAATGGGAAAATGTAGTTGAAATTGTTTTTATAAAGTGACAAAGAATTCGTGACTTCTAAAGCTAAGACTTGATGATCTTTGCTGAAAATACACCATTTGGAAGCATGGAAAAAGCCGAATAAAAAAATGATTGACACGCCTATTTCTTTGTGATAGGTTAAGTTAGTGATGTTACAGTGGTGTATGTTGTGCGTAGACACATACGGCATAGATTATATAAATACTAATAATCTTAGTTAGGAGGTGTCAGGATGAGAGTGAAAATCACGATGGCATGTACAGAGTGCAAGAACAGAAATTACAACACGACGAAGAACAAGAAGACGACTCCAGATCGTGTTGAAATGAAGAAGTACTGCAAATTCTGTAAGAAGCACACAGATCATAAAGAAACAAAATAATAGCCCGGACGATTCGCGTGATTCAAATATGATTTGCGGTGTGTTTTGCTTGCCTAGCTTTCAAAACGCGTGCATATAAATAAGTGAATTTCCTGGACAATCCGAGCGGACAGCTTTGGAACGCAGACAAACAAAATCAATCCGAAGGATGTGAATGCAATGGCTGCACAAACAGATGTACAAAAGAAGGGGAACAAAAACTTCTTCAAAGGTGTACGTGCTGAACTTAAAAAAGTAACTTGGCCAAACAAGAATGAGCTTCTGTCATATACAACAGTGGTGCTTGTTATCTGTGGTCTTATGACGGCAGGCTTGTGGGTTGTGGATGCGGTATTTAACAACCTTCTAAAGTTGGTCATGTAACTTAGTATTGAACATGGGAGGGCGGCGTCTATCGTCATCTTATGATGGAGGGTAGGATCTATGTCTGAAAGAGAAGCGAAATGGTATGTTGTCCATACGTACTCTGGACACGAGAACAAGGTAAAAGCGAATATCGAAAAAATCGTGGAAAACAGAGGCATGGAAGACATAATCCTCGAAGTAGCTGTTCCCACAGAAGAAGTCGTAGAGATGAAAAACGGCAAAAAGAAAATCAAGTCTAAGAAAATTTTCCCGGGCTATTGTATCGTGAAGATGATCATGACGGATGAATCTTGGTATGTTGTTCGTAATACTCGCGGCGTAACTGGATTTGTTGGACCGGCATCGAAACCTATTCCGCTTACTGATCAAGAAGTGGTTAATATGGGCATTGAGGAAAGACAAGTTGTCGACATCGACGTTGTCGTTGGCGACATGATTCGAGTTGTATCTGGACCTTTTGATACCTTTGAAGGTGTCGTAGAAGAAGTTCATCCAGAAAAACAATCTCTAAAGGTTCTGATATCAATGTTTGGCCGAGAAACGCCAGTAGAACTCGAATTTTCACAAGTTCAAAAGCTGTAATCAGCTTGAACATATATCAAATGTTATTTATCAAGGAGGTGTAACGCATGGCTAAGAAGGTTATGGGTCTGATCAAGCTTCAGATTCCTGCAGGTAAAGCTACTCCAGCTCCACCGGTAGGTCCTGCACTAGGTCAGCACGGCGTTAACATTATGCAGTTTACAAAGGAATTCAATGCAAGAACAGCAGATCAAGCTGGTATGCTTATTCCGGTTGTAATCTCAGTTTACCAAGACAGATCATTCTCTTTCATTACTAAGACTCCACCAGCGGCAGTTCTTATTAAGAAAGCTTGTGGTATCAAGTCTGGTTCTGGCGTGCCTAACAAAGACAAGGTCGCAACAATCACTCAAGCTCAACTTAAAGAAATCGCTGAGCTTAAAATGCCTGATCTAAATGCTGCATCAGTTGAATCTGCAATGCGCATGATCGCTGGTACTGCACGTTCTATGGGCGTTGTAGTCGAAGAGTAAGTTTCCGTCCTCGTGGGAGGATCGTACCGCTATTACCACAAAGGAGGTAAAGTAATATGGCAAAAAAGGGTAAAAGATACTCTGAAGTTGCTAAGCTAGTTGATCGTAGCAAGTCTTACGATGCTGCTGAAGCAATCTCACTACTGAAGCAAACTGCTAAAGCTAAATTTGACGAAACAGTTGAGCTTCACATTAAACTAGGTGTTGACGGTCGTCACGCTGACCAGCAGGTTCGTGGTGCAATTGTACTACCGAACGGTACTGGTAAATCTAAAAAAGTTCTCGTAATTGCTAAAGGCGAGAAGGCTGAAGAAGCTAAAGCTGCAGGCGCGGATTTTGTTGGCGCTGAAGATATGATTCAAAAGATTCAATCCGAAAACTGGTTTGATTTCGACGTTCTTGTTGCAACACCTGACATGATGGGTCTTGTAGGTCGTCTAGGTCGTGTCCTAGGTCCTAAAGGTCTTATGCCTAACCCTAAGTCTGGTACAGTAACATTTGATATCGAAAAAGCTGTAAACGAAATCAAAGCAGGTAAAGTTGAGTACCGTCTTGACAAGACTAATATCGTTCACGTTTCGATCGGTAAAGTGTCTTTCGAAGACGAAAAACTTGCTGAAAACCTTAATGCACTAATGGAAGCTATCGTTAAAGCTAAGCCAGCGGCTGCAAAAGGTATTTACCTGAAGAGTGTTACAATGACAAGCACAATGGGTCCTGGTATCAAACTAAACCCAATTCAATTTTAATTATTTTTAAAATTAGTATTGACAATTATATAGTACCGCTATATAATATGCTTGTTTGAAAATGAATACACACCGTAGACAGTAGGTGCGTAAAGCTTAATTTCCTACCGAGGTATTGATAAATGCGTTCGTGAAACTATGTGCATGAGCCAGCCTCTCTACTTTGTCTAAAAATAGAGAGGCTGTTTTTATTTATTGATGCCAGAAAACTGCTTTTTAAGGAGGTGGACTGATGTCAAGCAATCTAGATCGTAAGAAGGCGATTGTTGAAGAAATCAAAACAAAATTTGAAGGTTCTCAATCAGCAGTAGTTGTTGATTACCGTGGTCTGACAGTTGAAGAGGTTACTGAACTTCGTAATAAGTTCCGTGAAGCTAACGTTGAATACAAAGTTTACAAGAACAATCTTGTGAAAATTGCAATCAAGGATACAGCTTTCGAAGGCCTTGCAGCTGATCTAACAGGTCCTAATGCAATCGCATTCGGCCTTGAAGATGCTGTTGCACCAGCTAAGATCGTTAAGGATTTTGCAAAAGATCATGAAAAACTAGAACTTAAATCAGGCGTTGTTGAGAGCGTATACTACGACAACTCAATGATCATGGAAATCGCCAATCTTCCATCAAAAGAAGAACTTATCGGCCGTTTCATGGGTTCTATCAAGGCTCCTGTTTCAAACTTCGCTTACTTCCTGACAAATCTTGCAGAGAAGAAAGAAGAAGAAGGCGCAGAAGCGTAATATTTTTATCAAATTGTAATTTACTGTTTAGTGAAACATATGTATATCGGAGGTGTTCGTAAGATGACTAAAGATCAAATCATTGAAGCGATTAAGGGTATGTCTATCCTAGAAATCAAGGAACTAGTTGAAGCATGTGAAGAAGAATTCGGCGTATCTGCATCTGCACCAGTTATGGTTGCTGGTGGAGCTGCTGGCGGAGCTGCAGAAGAAAAGTCTGAATTTGACGTTGTTCTTCAATCAGCTGGCGCTAAGAAAATCGGCGTAATCAAGGTTGTTCGTGAAATCACTGGTCTAGGCCTAAAAGAAGCTAAGGCTCTTGTTGATGGTGCTCCTGAGACAGTTAAAGAAGCAGTAGCTAAAGAAGAAGCAGAAGAAATGAAAGCTAAGCTTGAAGAAGCTGGCGCATCTGTAGAACTTAAGTAATTTTATTACGGTGTGTTCATTGCGACGGCTGGAAATGGAAACATTCCCGCCGTCGCTTTAATTTCAAATCCCAAATCTTCGATTTGGATATGTAGTTTACTCCCTGAACGAAGTGAGAGAGTGTCTTCCTAACTGCCCGAAGGGCAATTGAATCCCAAATCTTCGATTTGGATATGTAGTTTACTCCCAGAACGGAGCGCAGCGAAGTGAAGAGAGTGTCTTCCTGACTGCCCGAAGGGCAATTGAATCCCAAATCTTCGATTTGGATATGTAGTTTACTCCCTAAGCGAAGCGCAGTGCAGTGACGAAATATTTCCTCGGAATGTTTTTACTGCAAAAGCAGGACGTGTCTGGTGATGAACATATGAGCACACAGCAATCTTCGTAAATGAAAAGGAAGAACTTTAGAAGGATCTGAAGTTCTATTTTTATGGCATGAATTCGTGGTAGATATTTACTTGGACGGGACAAGATTTGTCTAAGTAAATGCCCCGTCTAAGTAAATATTTATTATACATGACTTAGCCCGGATGATTCATGACGTTTATCCATGATTTGCAGCGAATTGACTTTGACTTGCTGCATGAATACTCTAAAATCAAGTCATTTCAAATATCTTGCATATCAAAATAAATTCTAGCAATAATCCGGACATAAATTGAAAGTATTGAAGAATACTATTGACACGATAATCCAAGTGTAGTATCATTTTATAATGCCATACGTATGTAAAGTTGATCGTTTAAATCGGGGACATATCGCTTTTTTGGCGTTTTTTTGTGTTTCGATGGGCGACTTTATGTATAAGTATATATAGTGCCCTTACGTGTTTGAATGCAGGTCCCGAAGATCTAATGTGGGAGAGTCAGGAAACACGGGGGACGGTTTGTTTGTAGGTTAAGGGAAGTCTCCCTAAGAAATATCAAGATGAATTTTCATCCACGGAGCCTTTAATTATTTAGCATGAGGGGTGAAGTTTGAATGCCACAGCCAGTACAGCTCGGTAAAGTTGAACGTATGAGTTTTTCTAGAATTCCTAAGATTCTGGATATGCCAAATCTTATTGAAATTCAGATGAAGTCATATGAATGGTTCCTAGAAAATGGCCTGATGGAAGCTTTTCAAGACATCTCGCCAATTCAGGACTACACTGGCAACCTAATCCTAGAGTTTATCGACTACGAACTTAATGAAGATCCTAAGTACGATGTCGAGGAATGTAAGGAGAGGGATGTCACTTACGCAGTTCCACTGAAAGTACAAGTTCGTTTCATTAATAAGGAAACGGGCGAAGTAAAGGAACAAAAAGTCTTCATGGGCGATTTTCCGCTGATGACAGACAAGGGAACGTTTATTATCAATGGTGCTGAACGTGTAATCGTTAGCCAGTTGGTTCGTTCTCCGGGCCCATACTACGATGTTAAAGTCGATAAGTCTGGATCCAACCTATACTCTACGACGGTTATTCCGAATCGTGGGGCATGGCTTGAGTACGAGACGGACTCAAACGATATTGTTTCTGTTCGTATTGACCGTACAAGAAAGCTACCAGTGACAGTTCTTGTAAGAGCCCTTGGTCTTGTTTCAGACCAGGAAATCATCAATTTCTTTGGTGAGGATGAGCGTCTGCTTAAGTCTTTAGACAAGGACAACACAACAACAAAGGCTGAAGCTTTGATCGAAATTTATAAGAAGCTTCGTCCTGGCGAACCACCAACAGTTGAAAGTGCGACAAGCCTTATCAACTCACTATTCTTCGATGACAAGCGTTACGACCTTGCCAAGGTTGGCCGCTACAAATTCAATAAGAAACTTGGTCTTCTGAACCGTATTGAGAAGGAAGTTCTTGCTGAAGATGTTGTTCACCCAGAAACAGGTGAAATCATCGCTGAAGCCGGCATTAAAGTTGAACGTGAACTAGCAATGGATATTGAAAATGCTGGCGTAAAGTCTGTTATCGTCCTTGGCGATGACGACAAGCCTGTCAAGGTTATCGGCAATCACTTTGTTGACTTTGACAAGTATGTACAAATTGAAGGTCTGCCTCGTATTGACCGTGCTTACTATCCAGTTCTTAAAGAAATCCTGGATACTTACACGGAAGAAGCAGATATTAAAGCAGCGGTTGAAGAGCGTTATAAGGAGTTAAATCCTAAGAACATCATTCCAGATGATATTCTGGCTTCAATCTCTTACATTCTGGGTCTTCCACACCGCATTGGTAACGTTGATGATATTGACCATTTGGGCAATCGTCGTATTCGTTCTGTGGGTGAACTGCTTCAAACCAGTTCCGTATAGGTCTTTCTAGAATGGAACGTGTCGTTAGAGAAAGAATGACAATTCAGGATATGGATGTTATCACGCCTCAGGCTCTGATTAATATTCGTCCGGTAGCAGCTGCAATTAAAGAGTTCTTCGGTTCATCACAGCTTTCGCAGTTCATGGATCAAACGAACCCACTTGCAGAACTAACGCACAAGCGTCGTTTATCGGCTCTTGGTCCTGGTGGTCTTTCGAGAGAGCGTGCGGGCTTTGAGGTTCGTGACGTTCACTACTCTCACTACGGCCGTATGTGTCCTATCGAGACACCTGAAGGTCCTAACATCGGTCTAATCGGCTCTCTATCGTCATTTGCACGCATTAATGAGTATGGCTTCATTGAGTCGCCATATCGTCGTGTGGATAGCGAAACAGGCGTTGTGACTGGTAGGATTGATTATCTGACTGCAGATGTTGAGGAAAAATGTGTTGTTGCACCAGCGATTGAGCCACTTAATGACGACATGACCTTTGTCAATGACAGGGTTGTTGCGCGTCGTCATGCGGACATTGCTGAATTCCCAAGCACGCAGGTGGATTACATGGAAGTTTCTGCACAGCAGATGGTTTCTGTGGCAACTGCGATGATTCCCTTCCTTGAAAATGATGATGCCAACCGTGCCCTCATGGGTTCCAACATGCAGCGTCAAGCGGTACCGCTAGTGAAGGCCCAAGCGCCTATCATCGGTACAGGTATGGAAGGTATTGCAGGCCGTGACTCTGGCGTCGTAAGAATGGCAAAAGAGGACGGTGTGGTTGATTATGTATCTGGTGACCGCATTACGATTCGTCATAATGATGGTTCAAAAGAACATCACAACCTATTAAAATTCAAGCGTTCAAACCAGGGCACTTGTATCACACAAAGACCACTGGTTGACAAAGGTCAGATTGTTAAAAAAGGTGAAGTGATCATGGACGGTCCATCCACGGAAATGGGTGAAATCGCACTTGGCACAAACCTACTGATCGGCTTCATGACATGGGAAGGCTACAACTATGAGGATGCCATCCTACTGAGTGAAGAGCTTGTACAACAAGATAGACTGTCTTCTATTCATATTGAAGAATATGAGTCAGAAGCTAGAGATACAAAACTTGGTCCAGAAGAAATCACGCGCGATATTCCAAACGTAAGTGATGATGCTCTTAGAAACCTTGACGAACGAGGAATCATTCGTATTGGTGCTGAGGTCAATTCTGGCGATATTATGGTTGGTAAGGTAACGCCTAAGGGTGAAACTGAACTGACAGCAGAAGAAAGACTTCTTCGTGCAATCTTCGGTGAGAAAGCACGTGAAGTACGCGATACATCACTTCGTGTACCTCATGGTGAAGCTGGTATCATTGTAGATGTAAAAGTATTCACGCGTGAAAACGGTGACGAGCTGCCTCCGGGCGTAAATGAGCTTGTTCGCGTTTACATCGCTAAGAAGAGAAAGATCCAAGTCGGTGATAAGATGGCCGGTCGTCACGGTAACAAGGGTGTTATCTCTCGTGTTCTACCGATTGAAGACATGCCGTTCCTGAATGATGGTACGCCACTTCAGATCGTTCTTAACCCACTGGGTGTACCTTCTCGTATGAACATCGGTCAGGTCCTAGAGGTTCACCTTGGCATGGCTGCTAAGAAGTTCGGATGGAAGGTTGCAACATCAGTATTTGATGGTGCGAAAGAGACTCAGATTATGGATCTGCTTGAAGAAGCAGGTTACCCTCGTAATGGTAAGATGACTGTTCGAGATGGCCGTACAGGTGATGCATTTGATAACCCTGTTACAGTTGGCTACATGTATATGCTAAAACTTCACCACCTTGTAGATGACAAGCTTCATGCACGTTCTACAGGACCATACTCACTGGTTACACAGCAACCACTTGGCGGTAAAGCACAGTTTGGTGGACAGCGTTTCGGTGAGATGGAGGTATGGGCACTTGAGGCCTATGGTGCGGCGTATACTCTACAGGAAATCTTGACTGTCAAGTCGGATGACGTTGTAGGCCGTGTTAAAGCATACGAATCTATCGTTAAGGGTGAAAACATCCCTGAACCTGGAATTCCTGAGTCCTTCAAGGTTCTTATTAAAGAACTTCAGTCTCTTGCGCTTGACGTAAAGGTTATGAGAGATGATGAAGGCGAAATCGCTATCAAAGAGTCAGACGAAGTGGAAGAGTCAAGCCTGGTTTCTAAAGAAGTGCTTGGAGAACAAGTACCAGGAACCAAAGACGAGTCTGATAACTTTGAACGTAAAGGATTCACGGTTGATTTCCTTAAAGAAGGCAACGAATAACTCTGATCGGAAGGGAGAGGTAGCCCTTGCTCGAATTTAACAATTTCGATTCAATTAAAATCGGTCTTGCTTCACCGGAAAAAATCCGTGCCTGGTCAAAAGGCGAGGTGAAGAAGCCCGAAACTATTAACTACAGAACACTTAAGCCGGAAAAAGAAGGTCTATTCTGTGAAAAGATCTTTGGCCCAACAAAAGATTGGGAGTGTCACTGTGGTAAATATAAGCGTGTTCGCTATAAAGGCGTTATATGCGACCGTTGTGGCGTTGAGGTCACAAAGGCAAAAGTACGTCGTGAGAGAATGGGTCACATCGAATTAGCTGCGGCTGTTTCTCACATTTGGTACTTCAAAGGTATCCCTTCTAAGATGGGTATCCTTCTTGACATGTCTCCAAGAGCGCTTGAAAAGGTTCTTTACTTTGCTTCGTACATCGTAATTGACCCAGGTGAAACATCACTAAGTTTCAAGCAGCTTCTAACGGAAAAAGAGTACTCAGACTACCGTGAAAAGTTCGGTAACGACTTTAAAGCGGCAATGGGTGCGGAAGCTGTCAAGGAAGTGCTTGACCTTATCGACCTTCCAAAGCTAGCAGAAGAACTTGCTGCAAAGCTGAAGGATGCAACGGGTCAAAAGAAGGTTAGAACGCTTCGTCGTCTTGAGGTTGTTGAGGCATTTAAAAAGTCTGAAAATAATCCAAGCTGGATGATTCTAGATGTTATTCCGGTTATTCCACCGGATCTACGTCCTATGGTTCAGCTAGACGGTGGACGTTTTGCGACATCGGATCTTAACGATCTGTACCGCCGTGTTATAAACAGAAACAATCGTCTAAAGCGTCTTCTTGAACTTGGCGCGCCAGATATTATTGTTAGAAATGAAAAGCGTATGCTTCAGGAAGCTGTCGATGCGCTGATCGATAACGGTCGTCGTGGCCGTCCTGTTACTGGACCTGGTAACAGACCACTTAAGTCTCTGTCTGACATGCTTAAGGGTAAGCAAGGTCGTTTCCGTCAGAACCTTCTAGGTAAGCGTGTCGACTACTCTGGTCGTTCGGTTATCGTTGTTGGTCCTGAACTGAAATTCTACCAGTGTGGTCTTCCTAAGAAGATGGCTCTGGAACTTTTCAAGCCATTCGTTATGAAGAAGCTTGTTAAGGACGGATATGTACACAACATCAAGAGCGCCAAGCGTATGGTTGAGCGCGTCAAGCCTGAAGTTTGGGATATTGTTGAAGAAGTGATCAAGGAGCACCCAGTTATGCTGAACCGTGCCCCTACGCTTCATAGACTGGGTATCCAGGCCTTTGAACCGGTACTTATCGAAGGTAAGGCCATTCGTCTTCACCCATTGGTTTGTACAGCTTACAACGCCGATTTTGATGGTGACCAGATGGCGGTACACGTTCCTTTATCAGTAGAAGCTCAAGCGGAAGCAAGATTTATGATGCTTTCTGTTAACAATATCCTTGCACCTAAAGATGGTAACCCGATTACGACACCATCTCAGGATATGGTTCTTGGCGCTTACTACATGACTTTCGAAAAAGATGGCGAGCCTGGCGAAGGCATGGTCTTCAAGGACTACGATGAAATGATCATGGCTTATGAAAACAAGGTTGTAACACTTCACTCGAAAGTTAAAGTGCGTATGAAGAGTGCTAAAACAGGTGAAATATCACTTGTTGAATCAACGGTTGGACGTTTCATCTTCAACGAGCAAATTCCACAGGATATTGGCTTTGTTGATCGTGATGCGGATCCTTACTCGCTTGAAGTCGACTTCCTATGTACGAAGAAAAAACTTGAAGAAATCATCGCTAAGTGTTTTGCAAAGCATGCAAACACGGTGACAGCGATTATGCTTGACCATATGAAAAATATGGGCTTCAAGTATTCTACTCGTGGTGCGGTAACAGTTTCTGTTTCGGATATGGTGATTCCACCAAAGAAGAAGCAACTGATCGCAGATGCGCGTAAACTTGTAGACAAGTATCAGAATGCTTACCGTAAAGGTTTGATTTCTGAAGATGAAAGATATAAGAAGATTATCCAGACATGGACTCATACGACAGAAGATGTTACTGATGCCCTAATGGAAAATCTAAGTGATCTGAACAACATTAAAATCATGGCCCACTCCGGTGCCCGTGGTTCTAGAAACCAGATCCGTCAGCTGGCGGGTATGCGTGGTCTGATGGCCAATGCAGTTGGTAAGACTGTTGAGATCCCGATCGTTTCAAACTTCCGTGAAGGTCTTGGTGTCCTAGAATACTTTATCTCGACAACAGGTGCACGTAAGGGTCTAGCCGATACGGCACTTCGTACTGCCGATTCAGGTTACCTAACACGTCGTCTTGTTGACGTGTCGCAGGATGTTATCGTTCGCGATACAGATTGTGGTACAGATCAAGGTATCATCGTTAAGGCATTCATGAATGGCAATGAGATGATCGAACCATTCATTGAGCGTATTGTTGGACGTTTCCCTGCTAAGGAAGTTCTACATCCTGAAACTGGTCAAGTTCTATGCGATACAGATACAATGATCTCTATGGAAATTGCTCAAAACATTGATGCTTCTGGCATCACTGAACTGGAAGTTCGTTCAGTACTGACATGTGACACTGATTACGGTGTTTGCTCGCATTGTTATGGTGTCAACCTAGCAAACGGCAAGCCGGTTAATGTTGGTGAAGCGGTTGGTATTATCGCGGCACAATCAATCGGTGAACCGGGTACACAGCTTACAATGCGTACTTTCCACACCGGCGGTGTTGCCGGCGGCGATATCACCCAAGGTCTTCCCCGTGTTGAGGAACTTTTCGAAGCACGTAAACCGAAAGGTCTTGCGGTTATTGCAGAACTTGCTGGTACAGTTTCCTTTAGAGAAACGAAAAAGAAAAAAGAAGTTGTTATCACATCTGACAGCGGCGAAGTGGCATCAAGCCAAATCGTTTTCGGCTCTCGCTTGAGAGTTGAAGCTGGTGATCGTGTGGAAGCTGGCCAAATGATTACAGATGGTTCTGTAAATCCACATGATATTCTTCGCGTTGTAGGGGTAAGAGGTGTTCAGGAGTATATTACTTCTGAAGTCCAAAGAGTTTACCGTCTACAGGGTGTTGATATCAATGATAAGCACGTTGAGATCATCATCAAGCAAATGCTTGGTAAGATGCGTGTTGACAACCCTGGTGACACGAAACTTCTTGAAGGTTCGGTGATCAGTGTTCGCGAGTTCAACATTGAGAACAAACGTGTTGCAGAAGAAGGCGGAGAGATGGCTACTGGTATAAGATCACTTCTTGGTATCACAAAAGCGTCTCTGGCAACTGAGTCATTCCTATCAGCGGCATCTTTCCAGGAAACAACACGTGTCCTGACTGACGCAGCGATTAATGGCAAGGAAGACCGTCTGGTTGGTCTGAAGGAGAATGTCCTAATCGGTAAACTAATTCCTGCCGGCACTGGTATGAAGAAGTACAACGATGTGGCAATTCAAAAGCATGAGACCCTTCAGCCGGCTGAAGATGAATACAAAGTTCTTCTTTAACAAAAATAACATTGACAGCTGTAAAGGCTGGTGTTAGAATATTGAAGTGTGCCAATGGGAGCCCACGCCTTTTTGCGCCCTGAAGGAGGTTGTATTATGCCGGTTCAAGAGTTGCAAATACTTGATCGGGATCATCTGAAGATCGGGGTCAAGCAGTCATCAAGAGCGATAACTGAGGGTCGTGCCCTGAAGGTTTTCGTCGCGAGAAATGCTGAACAGCATGTGACGAGACACATAATAGAGCTGGCTGAAGCCGCTGATATTGAGATTGAATATGTCGAAAATATGCGCGTGCTGGGTCTAGCTTGCAAAATAGACGTTGGTGCTGCGACAGCAGTTATAACTAAATAAACTAATTTAAAAATGGAAGGAGGTGCATGGAATGCCTACTATTAATCAGATCGTTCGTAAGGGTCGTAAGCAGCAAGTTGAGAAATCTACTTCGCCAGCTCTTCAAAGAACTTTTAATACACTTAAAAGACAGAACGTGGCACAGAGCGCGCCATTCAAGCGTGGTGTTTGTACGTCAGTTAAAACAATCACGCCTAAGAAGCCTAACTCCGCGCTTCGTAAGATTGCTAGAGTTCGTCTAACAAACGGTATGGAGGTTACTGCATACATCCCGGGTGTAGGTCACAACCTACAGGAGCACAGTGTTGTTCTTATCCGTGGTGGTCGTGTTAAAGACCTTCCGGGTGTTCGTTACCACATCGTTCGTGGTGTTCTTGATACAGCTGGTGTTTCTGATAGAAACCAGTCTCGTTCGAAGTACGGAGCGAAGAAGCCCAAGAAATAATAGCAATTAATTTAAGCAATAAACCACCTCTTCCTTCTAGCCATAGAAGGAAGGGGTTTTATCAAGTTTATATGGCGCCAACGACAATTCAACATTTTGTCGAGTACCGATGAAATCATTCATTGCAAGGAGGGAAGAGACGTGCCAAGAAAAGGTAATGTTCCTAAGAGAAAAGTTTATGCTGATCCTGTTTACGGATCTACAGTGGTAACAAAGCTTATCAACAACATCATGCTTGATGGTAAGAAAGGTACTGCTCAACAAATCGTTTACGGTGCATTTGAAATCGTAGCTCAAGAGACTGGTAAAGATGCTCTTGAAGTATTTGAAGCAGCTATTGACAACATCATGCCAGTGCTTGAAGTTAAGGCTCGCCGTGTAGGTGGCTCTAACTATCAGGTTCCTGTAGAAGTTCGTCCTGTACGCCGTCAAACTCTAGGTCTAAGATGGATCACAGAGTATACACGTAAGCGTGGCGAGCGTACTATGAAGGAAAAGCTAGCTAAGGAAATTATGGATGCAGCAAACAACACTGGTGCATCAGTTAAGAAAAAAAGAAGATACACACAAAATGGCAGAAGCAAACCGTGCATTTGCACACTACAGATGGTAATAGCCAAAAGGCTACTACCGCTGTATGTTTGTTAAAGCATATTCCAATAGTAGAAATTCGTAAGAGAGAGGAGGATACACAATGGGTAGAGCTTTTTCGCTTGAAAAACTCGTAACATTGGTATCATGGCTCACATCGATGCAGGTAAGACTACGACTACAGAGCGTATTCTTTTCTACACTGGTCTAACTCACAAAATCGGTGAGGTTCACGACGGTGCTGCAACGATGGACTGGATGGAGCAGGAACAGGAGCGTGGCATCACGATCACTTCTGCTGCGACAACTTGCCAATGGAATGACACACGCATCAACATCATCGATACACCTGGTCACGTTGACTTTACAGTTGAAGTTGAACGTTCTCTACGTGTACTTGATGGTTCTTGTGCAGTTTTCTGTGCAAAGGGTGGCGTTGAGCCTCAGTCTGAAACAGTTTGGAGACAGGCTAATAAGTACCAGGTTCCTCGTATGGCTTTCGTAAATAAGATGGATATTACAGGTGCTGACTTCCTTCGCGTTGTTGGTATGATGAAAGATCGTCTCAAAGCGAATGCTGTTCCGATTCAGCTTCCAATTGGTGCTGAAGACGACTTTGAAGGAATTATTTCACTTCTAGATATGAAGGCAATTTACAACACAGATGACACTGGTATGGAGACGGAACTTCGTGACATTCCAGCTGATTACATGGAACAAGCTGAAGAATATAGAGCAGCAATGATCGAAGCAATCGTTGAAACTGACGAAGAGCTTATGATGGCTTACCTTGAAGGTGAAGAGCCAACAAAAGATCAGCTGGTTGCAGCGCTTCGTAGAGCGACAATCGCTAACGAAATCGTTCCTGTTTGCTGTGGTTCTGCATACAAAAACAAAGGTGTTAAGGCGCTTCTTGATTCGATTATCGACTTCATGCCAGCTCCGACTGACATCTCAGCAATCAAAGGTGTTACACCTGAAGGTGAAGATGATGATAGAGCTTCTGATGATAGCCTACCGTTCTCAGCACTTGCATTTAAAATCATGACTGACCCTTATGTAGGTAAGCTTGCGTTCTTTAGAGCTTACTCAGGTACGCTTGATTCTGGCTCATATGTATACAACTCTACAAAGGGCAAGAAAGAGCGTGTTGGTCGTATCATGCAAATGCATGCAGCCAAGCGTGAAGAAATCCCAACTGTATACTCAGGTGATATCGCAGCAGCGGTTGGCCTAAAGCATACAACGACTGGTGATACTCTATGTGACCAGGATCATCAAATCATCCTGGAATCTATGGAATTCCCAGAACCGGTTATCGAGGTTGCTATCGAGCCAAAAACTCGTGCAGGTCAAGATAAAATGGGTATCGCACTTGCTAAGCTTGCTGAAGAGGATCCAACGTTCCGTACTTATACAAACGAAGAAACTGGGCAGACAATCATCGCTGGTATGGGTGAGCTTCACCTTGAAATCATCGTTGACCGTCTTCTAAGAGAATTCAAAGTAGAAGCAAACATTGGTGCACCTCAAGTTTCTTACAAAGAGACAATCACTAAAGAAGTTGAAGTTGACTACAAGTACTCTAAGCAGTCTGGTGGTAAAGGCCAGTATGGTCATGTTAAGATCAAAATGAGTCCTAACGAACCAGGTGTGGGTTATACATTCGAAAATTCAGTTGTTGGTGGTTCTATTCCTAGAGAATACATCGAGCCATGTAACCAAGGCTTCAAGCAAGCTATGGAAAATGGTGTGCTTGCTGGTTTCGAAGTAGTTGATATTAATATTAATCTTTATGACGGTTCTTACCATGATGTCGATTCTTCTGAAATGGCCTTTAAGCTTGCCGCTTCTATGGCATTTAAAGAAGGTATGAGAAAAGGTGCTGCAGTACTTCTTGAGCCTGTATTCAAGGTTGAAGTTATTGTACCTGAAGAATACACTGGTGACGTTGTTGGTGACCTGAACTCTCGTCGTGGACAACTTGAAGGTATGGAAGTTGAGCATGGTGCTCAAACAATCCGTGCTTTCGTTCCGCTGGCAAACATGTTCGGTTATGCAACTGACCTTCGTTCTAAGTCTCAGGGCCGTGGTAACTACACAATGATCTTCGATCATTTTGAGCCACTACCTAAGAATCTTGCTGAAAAAGTAATGGAAAATAAATAATCACTGTAAAGCGGCGGTTGACCGCTGGTCGACCGCCATTACATAAGTGATTACAAACATAAGCTAAAATCCGTAATACGAGGAGGAATTTAAAATGGCTAAGGCTAAATTTGAAAGAAATAAGCCACACGTTAACATTGGTACAATTGGTCACGTTGACCACGGTAAGACAACTCTTACAGCGGCAATCACAAAAGTAT
>LQAJ01000263.1_pt1 | contig 15571 bp, 20 predicted proteins | sample 1535811 | NCBI WGS metagenome assembly LQAJ01 (sample SAMN04331587, study PRJNA305678) | bioreactor metagenome | isolation source: bioreactor_6 inoculated with Wadden Sea sediment 2nd replicate of a... | place: Germany: Wadden Sea, Janssand Flat
ATTGTAGTTATTGTCACAAAAGTATTAAAGAATGGTGCAATAACTACAATAACGCAGGCCTGACCCCGAGTTGGGATTTTTCGCGGGCCTGGGAGGCGCGGTCCCGGTATTCCGGGTGGTCCGGGTTGAGGGCGGCGGCGCGGTCCCAGTCTTCGGCGGCGGAGAGGAATTTTTCCTGGTGCCATTTAGACCAGGCCCGCAGGTGATAGTAGCCGGCATTTTCCCGGGCGGCGTGGCGGATGGCCCGGTTCAGGGCGAATTCCGCATCTTCGTATTTTTTGCGGGTATACAGAGCTCTGGCAAAATAATAATGATACGCAGCAGTGTAGGGTTCCAGCTGGGTGGCCTGCTGGCTGCAGGTTTCCATGGTTTTCCAGTCTTTTTCCCTGGCTGCGATCTGGGCTCTGAGATAACAGGCAGGGCCGGTGGGGTTGTCGGAGATGATTGTTTCCAGCTTCTGTTTTGCCAGAAAATCCTGTCCCAGGTCCACATAACACCGGGCCCGCGTAAGATCCAGGGTGGGGATCTTCAGGGTGCCGGCCTCAAGGTCATCTGCAAACGACAGAAACCGGATGCCCTGGTTCTGTGATTTAAAGATCCGGTAAATCCGGGACAGCACCGGGTCCGGGTCGTCCGCCACAGCCAGGGCCCGGATAAACAGGCCGGAGACGTCCTCATACCGCCCGTCTGTCAGGTACAGAGAGCCTATATGAATGAAATCATTTGCCGTGTTTTCCTCAGGATCATAGGCCAGATAGGCTTCGAAAAAGTCTATGGCCCCGGCCGGGTTATCCTGATCCCGGGACAGCTGCGACAGATACCGCAGCGCATCCCGTGGCCGGACCCCGGTCTGCACCGCGTTCTTCAGGCCTTCGGCCGCGTCCGTCAGCAGCCCGGGCATAAAATAGGGCTCATTTTTTAGCGTGGGGTAGAAAGGCGGGTAAATCGCGAGAAGATGGCGTACCAGATCCGGAATCTCTTCTGTCCGGCCTTTGCCGTGCAGATACCTGGCCCAGGCCTGGTGAACGGCGATACCGGCCGGCCGAAGTGCTGCGGCGGCCTGATAAAGGGGGTGGGCATTATAGGGATTAGGCGTGTCGGGATAGCGCCAGGGATGGAGCGTTTCCAGGGCATGCTCTGTGCGTGCGAGCCGGAATGCAGTGACATAATACTTTGATTCGATGGCTGCGGCTTTTCTTAAGGCCTCCCGCGCCTTCACAAACCGGTCAAATCCGTCATTGGAGATGCCGTTTTCCTGCCAGCCCTTCATGGCAACGTCATACAGGGCCTGGCCGTAATCGGTGTACAGATGGAACCGGTCCGCCGCTGTGAGGAGCGATTGGTTAAGAAAACCGGGAATGGCTGCTTCGGCCCGCTCAAACAGCACCACAGCGGACGCGGCATCGTTTGTCTTCAGCGCCCGCACCCCCTGTTGATAGACAAACCGGGGCCGGAGCATCAGAACACAGTAAATCAGAAATGCAGCCAGCAGAACAAGAACAAAACTTAATAAGATCCGCCGCTTACTTGCTGCCATAATAAGAAGAATAGTATTTCTGGTAATACCGGTAATACCCTTCTTTTCTCATGTCCACCTGATTGAGCAGCAGGCCGAGCACCGGCTGATTCACCGTGTTGAACTGGTCGATCACATCATGGATGATTTCCGGTCTGTGTTGGCGGCCTTGACCACCAGCACGGTCCCGTCGGTTTGGGCGCGATCAGCAGGGCATCTGTGGCCGGCATGACCGGCGGAGTGTCCAGAATGATAAAGTCAAACCGGGATTTGAGATTGTCGATCAGAAACGCCATTCGGCCGGAACCCATCAGCTCTGCCGGATTGGGAGGGATCGTGCCGGAGGGCAGCAGGAACAGGTTGTCCACATCCGTTGGAAGAACGGCGTTGTCAATGGATGACTGGCAGTACTTGAGGCTGTTTTCACCGGTATTGAACTCATCTAACAGTTTTTCCAAATCCACGTCCGTCTGAACGCCTGTCCCCCGGGCATCCCCGGGAAGGCGGCGAAAATTCAAACGTTCCGGTTTCCATGGCACTCACGGCCCGGACCGCCTCAATGGTATGCACAGACATGGCCCGGGTCAGGTCCTTTTTAGAGACCAGCCCCATGGTATGCAGGATATTACCCAGGTAATGGGTGGATTTTTTCTGGTGGCTCAATGCCAGACGGGCCTGTTGTTCCGTGAGCAGGTTTTCCCGGATCAGGGTGTTGGCCAGGCGTTTGGATTCCGGCCGGTTGATCCATTCGATATCGGTGAGCTTCCCTTTATCAAAAGAAAGCACCGCCTGGGTGGTATCATTGCTCAGGTTCAGCTGGGCCGAGCGTTTCTGAAGCCGGGTCAACAGGATCAGGTCTGCCACCGAATAGGTATCCAGCGACCCCTGGGTCAGATGCACCCCGAACACCTCGGTCACCAGCTCCGTCACTCCGGTGATCTTGTCGGTATGCCCGGCCACCAGTGCACTCAGATAGGGACGTCTCAGGTCACAGTCCACCACCAGCACCTGCCGGTCGGTCTGGGCCACGGTATAGGCCAGATTGATGGCCGTGGTAGTCTTGCCCTCTTTTTCCAGAGAACTGGTCACCAGCACAGACTTGATCTCCTTGTCCATGTCGGCAAAAAACAGGTTGGTTCTCAGGGTCCGGTAGGCTTCCGCATACCGGGAGTTGGACGGAAACTCCGTCAGCAGTTTGGACCGGTCTGTTTTACGGCTTTTGGTTTTACGTTTGCGAAATATCAATAGTTGGCTCCATAGGATACAGATTTGTCCGCTTTAGGAATCACCGACAGGACCGGCAGGTTAAAATGCTGCTGAATATCTTCCTCCGTTCTCACGGTCTGGTCCATGTACTCAAAGAAAAATGCCAGCCCGCACCCCAGAAACAGGCCCAGCACCACGCTCAGCAGCAGGTTGCGCTTTTTATTGGGAGACACCGGCCCGATGGGCACCTGGGCCGTCTCCACCTTCCTTATATTGGAGGTGTTGGCGGTCTGGAGAATATTGGATTCCTTGATCCGGGACACCATCAGATCATACAGGTTCTTGCTGGTGTTAACGTTGCGCTGAAGAATGGTGTACTGGAGCTCCTTGGCCGAGGTGTCCAGGCTTCCGCCTCAAATTCGCCAATATTCTGCTCCAGGGCCTGTTCCCGGGCCAGCAGGACCCGCCGCTCTGATTTGAGGTTTTCCACCTCCTTGGCAATCTCCTGGGACAGGCTTTTCCGGCTTTTCTGCAGTTCGCTCTGGGTCTGCACGATCTGGGGATGTTTGGCTTTGTAGATTTTGGACAGCCGGCTCAGTTCGATCTCCAGGTCAATGATCTTCCCATAGATATTTTCGATCACCTGATTGTTGATCAACGACCGGACATTGGCCACCTCCTTGAGATTGCCCATGTTCTGGTTCAGCGCATTGATTTTGGCATCCAGTTCCATGCGGCGGTTCCTTGTTTCCAGGTACCGCTGGTTGAATTCCTGAATTTTGTGTTCTGCCTGCTGCTGTTTGCCTTCAATGGAAAACACCATGTTTTCCTGTTTGTATTCAAAAAATTTGCGCTCATCTTCTTCCAGTTTGGTACGTAAATCATACAGCTCGTTGTTGAGCCATTCCAGGGTCTGACGGGAGGCCTCCATTTTGTTGCCCAGGTTGAATTGCATAAACATTTCCACCAGGGTGTCGGCCATGGCTGCGGCCAGTTCCGGATCTTTGTCACGGACTGCGATATTGAGCAGCCGGGTATCCCGGACCTGCTCCACCGTTATTTTTTCCTTAACGGTTCCGATCAGTTTCTGCATTTCCCGGTTTTTCAGCTCTTCAGGCGACAGGGGAATCCTGTTTTCATCTTTGGCCAGCAGCAGCTTGATATTGGTTTTGAGCTGGGACAGCCATTTCTTGATAAAACTGATTTCCAGATCCTTGTCCTGCGCATCCAGGTTCAGGACGTCAATCATTTCCCGGATCACCGGGGTGGATGTGATCATCTTGATGGAGGTGTTAAAGGTCATGGTCTGGGAATGGTAACTTTCATAATCGGTACGCTCTCCGGTGATCGGAGAGTTGGAGGTTTCCTTGTCAATGATCAGTTTGGACGTGGATTCATACACCGGTTCCACGGAGAAACTGTAAAACCCCGTGGCCAGCACCGTGAGAACAAATACCAGGATGATCAGGGTCCGGCGCTTGAGCAGCACCATCAGATATTCAGACAGATGAATCTCTTTCTCCTGAAACAGGGATTCACCGGCAGGTTCTTGCATGTTGTCTCCTTGTTTTACAGCCAGTGTTACAACCAGGATTCCGGGATATGGATGCGGTCCCCGGGCTGAAGCGGCAGGTCCGGTTCAGCACCGGTCTGGACTTTTTTCAGGTTGATGGTAATGACGTTGCGCTCGTTGTTGATATGCCGGATGACCTTGGCCCGGTTGGGCGCGGCAAATTCATCAAACCCTCCGGCCAGGATACACGCTGCCAGGGCCGTAATACCGGGCTGATAATCAAAAACCCCGGGGCGCTTGACCCTTCCCTGCACATAGATTTTGGTGGTGGCCTGGTCCAGCTTGGTTCCGGGAGGAATATAAATGGTATCTCCGGTCTGAAGCCGGATGTTTTCCGTCATGTCTCCTTCGTCCAGCAGCCGCTGCAGGTTCACGGTAATGGGCTTGGTCCGTGCGTCGGCTATGGTCTGGGACAATTTTTCATCTGACATCCCTGTGTCCGCCTGCATCTGCACCGGGTCTTTCACGCCTCTGAGCACATAAGCCAGGTTGCCCCGTTCTTCGGTCACCCCGCCGGCCTTGGCGATCAGATCCATAAGGGTGGGAATGAAATCCAGAGAGTACACCCCAGGGCTATTGACGGTTCCGGAAATAAAAAACTGCAGGCTGTGGTACTCTTCGATCTGCAAGTGGACCTGGGGATTCACAAAATAGTCCTGGCCCAGCGGCAGTACAATCTGTTTTTCCAGTTCCCCCAGGGTCAGGCCGGCTGCCTGGATTTTGCCGATAAACGGAACGGTTACCCCGCCGTTGTCCCCGACCACCATGCCCTTGGATACTTGTTCCTCCCCACCGGCCAGAATGGAGATTTTCACCACATCTCCGGGCCCCAGCCGGTATCCGGTAACATCAGCGGTCTGGGCAAAGGACAGGGATGCCGTGCTTAAAAGCACCAGCAGCAACGATAAAATGTGTGTTGTCAATGGTCGCATTGGGGTTCCGTGTATGTTAAAAAATTCCCAAAAAAATAATGGTATGAAATAAATCTCATACCATTATTTTTTTGTTTTACAAGTTGGCCATCCAGGCAGATTGCCTAGCGGCTCCCCAGGTCATAGTCAAACCGGGCCTTGATCATGATATATTCATTATCATAATCTCTGCCCGTGACATTGGAATCTCTTTCTTCCATACCGCCGGACAGCCCCACCAGAAAATTGGGAAGAATGCGGTAATCTCCGCCCAAAGCCACATTCCATCGGTCATCTTCCCGATCATAGGTCTCATAGTCGGAATTCTGGAAATATCCGGACACATGTCCCTGAATTCTCGGAGTGAACCGATGCGTGAACTTGGCATCCACCCGGGTAGAGTTGTAATAATTATTTCCGGTTCCCGAGTCATTCAGGTTGGAACCAATCGACAGCTCCATGGAACTTTTGGGCATGGTCCAGATGCCGCTGAGCTTCCATACCACCTGGTCGATATCTCCGGACGGAACGTTTCTGACAAATTCCCGATTGTGATATCCCACCCCGGCCTTGAGCTGAAGATGATTAAAATGATGGGTCACATTCACCATCACCTGGGTGGAATCGTAATCAGAGGTATTTCTGTCATAGTCCCGGTTCCAGTACTGGAGATCCAGGTCAAACGCGGTCCGAGTATTCAAATTGTAGAACCATGTCATGGTTCCCCGATGTTCCGTGGAATCTTCCCCTTCGCCGGGGTCGTCATCGGAATAATCAGTATACAGGTTGGTATATTTCAGACCCAGGCCGAATTTGTTTCCGAATTCATACAACAGAGCCGGGGTAAGCCGGTTCAGCGCATATTTGTACCGCTCCACCGAGTTGGTGTTCACATCGGAGTTGGCCTGATCCCGGGTTTTCCAGAACGTATTCTCCAGCCCTAAGCGCAGCCGGGGGCTGAACTGGGTATACGCCTTGAACCGGGCATTGTGTGCAACGTAATCATATTCGTCTGCATCTACCTGGCCGGGGGTATTCTCGTCCTGGTCGTCATATCTGAATACCTGGAAAAAATAGTCAAAAGAAACTTCGCTTTTGTCCGACCCATATGCCAGGTCAATGCCGGGTTTGACGGAATAAGTATGAACCGTTTTTTCGTTGGACTCGGAATGGTTGAAGTTGCTGTCCCGCTGCATGTCAACTTCAACATGGGGTTTGACTTCAAACCGGCCCTGGGCCGCAGCCGTGTTGAAAGTAAATGCCATACAGAGCAGTGTCAGTGCTGCTGATGCCACTATGAACCGAAAACTGACGTGTCTCATTTCAAAATTCTCCATTTTTTTTATGGAACTGTGTTTGATTCCTGTGCTGAAAATCAACCCTGCTGCCCGGATTGCTTTGGGATCAGGCCGGGCTGGGATTTTTTTGATCATCGGTAATCGGAATTTCCGGAGCAGGCGGATTGTTAAGATCCTCTATATACTGAGAACAAAACATTACCATCAGCCTGGTGACCTCTCGATCTGAAATACCCTCCACCTGAGTCCGAAACCAGTTGTCCAGGTAGTTGCACACTTCCTGTTCCGTCATGTGCTGAGACAGCAGGTATGTCTTGAACTCGCCAGCCGCTGTTTCAAGGGCGGCATCATCGCCGTTTTGATAAGCGGTCCGGATGGCCGCCTCGATCTGGGCTTGATCATCCGCCGCCATAGCCTGGGCCGGAGCCAGCAGACAGATCACCATGAGAACCGCAAAAACGGAACCAAAACATGTTTTTGTCTGTAAAGCAGTTTCATCCTTTTTCTCCTTTTTAAATTTGACCGTTCTTGTTGAAGCCCCGGAAGATGAACCCTCACTGCCTGCCGAAACAGGATTATGAATCTTCAGGGTCAACAAAGAAATTTTCTGAACAAACCATACGATCTATTTACAAAGCCGCCGGAGAATAACATCCTGAAAGGATCTGTCCCGGATTTTCCTTCATGATAATTTGGGTTTTTTCCGGACCGATCCATTTGGTCAGTTTTTTTTCAGCAGCTTTCATCCGATACTGTCTGCCCGGATGCATGTCCGATCCCAGGCAGAAAACCTGATTTTTTTCCACCAGTTGCCTGGCGGTTTTACACACCGGTTTTCCAAAGTCCCCGGTCAGACTGCCGGCCGTGATCTGAATTTTAGCTCCCAGAAACTGAAGTTCCGCTGCCAGATCCGGTCGGCCCGCAATCATGGGATTGCGTTCCGCATGCGCAATAATGGGAATGACGTTTCTTTGTTTAAGACGATTCATCATTTCAAACACCGCACGATCAATGAACATGGGCGGCAGTTCAAGCAAAAGATAGTGGCCCGCATCCCCCAGAGTCAGCAGATCCCCGGCATCAAACCGTTCCACCAAATCGTGGTTCACCCGGATTTCCGCGCCGGGCAGCACCTGGATATCTATTGACTCCTCTTCCAGGGCCTCACAAAGATTCTGCCATTCTGCCAGGATATCTTCCCTGCGGCAGTTGTACACCCCGTCACAGCAGTGCGGGGTGGCAAAAATGGCCTGGACACCCTGTCTGGCTGCATCGGCAATCACTGCTGCCGCATGGGTCAAATCCGGCGACCCGTCATCCAAATCAGGCAGGATATGGGAATGCACATCAATCATAGTAATAGGTTCTACAATCATGAATTGCTTTCGTCAATAGTTCTTTTGTAAATTTTCTCGATTTTTTTAAGTAATTCTGATATGAATCCTTGGGGGGGGGTCAGGCCTGCGTTATTGTAGTTATTGTATCATTTTTCATTACATTTGTGTCAATAACTACAATACGCAGGCCTGACCCCGAATTTAGTTAAACTTTGCGGAGGCCGGCGCCGGCAATACTGATGAAAAGAAGCGCATTGGCAGGAATCTGCAGGTTACCATCTGAATAACTGTGAATAAGCAGAGCCACCATCGCGCCCAAAGCCCCCAGGGTAATGCCCATGGTCTGGCGGCTGCGGCTTTTGAGGCGGGTAAAACCGGTGCGGAAAAACCAGTAGAGCAGCCAAAGCATCACCGGGATCGCCAGGATACCGGCTTCGGCGGCGAACTGCAGATAATCGTTGTGGGCGTATTGAGGCAGCACTGCCAGCCTGATACCTGATACGGTGGAAATGCCTCTTGAAACGTCCCGGGTCCGGTACCGGCGGCCAGGTTGTCTGCAATCATGGCTTTGGTTCCGGCCCAGTAGGTGAGCCGGCCTGTGAGGCTGTCATCGATCTCTCCCTGGGCCAACGTGGTGATGCGCTGTACCACGGGTGTACTGGCCATAACAATTAACGCCGTCACCACTACGCCCCCAAGCAGTGTCCCCACCAGGCGTTTGTGCACAAAACCCTTCTTAAACAACAGCACCACCGCCATGAAACCCATGGCCACAGCCGTGCCGGTCCATCCGCCCCGGGACAGGGTCAATGCCTGGCATACAATCAGAAACAACACCAAGGCAATCATGCCGATGCGGGGCCTCCGGGGAGCGCGACCGGGTCAAAAACATGCCCAGTATCACCGGAATTGCCATCTCCAGAAACCCGGCCATGTGGTTGGCATTGACATACACACCGGACAGCCGCACGGCACCGTGATTTTTTCCCACCTCCCCGGAATAATCCCACCAGGCAAAGGTCAGGACATCATAGCGTTCAAGCAGCCCGATTACTCCCAGAATTGCGGCTGTGCCGACCACCACCCACACCAGGGCCCGCTGCTCCTTTCGGGAACGTACCGACACCACCACCAGCCAGAAAAACCCCAGACAGGTGACCAGCATAATCAGCCCCTGCATGGCCAGGGCCGGATGGGGCGACATCATCGTGGACCACACCCCCAGGGCCGCCACCGGCCCCATCACCCACCAGAGATACCATCCCGGAGCCAGCCCGTCCCGGAACCCATTGACCGCATCTGATTCACGGCTGCCCCGACTGTTGGGTTCCTTTGCAGCCCGGCTGTCGCTGGACCTGCCTTTTTTGCCGCGCATCTCCTTTTTCAGGCCCTTCACCACCACCACGATCAATCCCAGCACCACTATGATCTGGATCACAGTTTCGGGCCAGGCATGCACCGATCCCCGCATCAGCGGAGTCAAGGCAATCAACATACACACAATGTAGAATGGGTTCATGGGTATTGGGTGTTGGGTGTTAGGTACTGGATGCGACCTAATACCTAAAACCTACATATCTTTTCCTGGTCAGTTTGGGTGAGATAAGGAGACATGGGCAGGCTCAAGCAAAGGGCTGCCACATGTTCGGAGATCGGGAAATCGCCTGGCTGGTAACCCAGGCTTGCAAACGCGCCCTGAAGGTGAAGCGGAGCTGTGTAATAGGCCACCGAAGGGATATCCCGGGACTTCAAGGTGTCGGACAAGGCATCCCGGTCTTTTGCCAGGATGGTGTACTGGGCATAGACCGAGGTGTTGCCGGGTGCGATAAAAGGCGTAGTGATATCCGGGATATCCGCCAGCAGAGTGTCATAACGCCGGCCTATCCGCTCCCGGGCCTCGCATTCTTCGGAAAACAGGTTAAACTTTTCCAGCAGAATCGCGGCCTGGATCGTATCCAGACGGCCATTTATCCCAACCAAGGGATGTTGATGTTTAACCTTCTGGCCATGAATGCGGATCTGACACATCCGATCCGCAAGATCTTCGTCCGACGTAAAAATGGCGCCGCCATCCCCATAGCATCCCAGCGGTTTGGAGGGAAAGAACGAGGTGCAACCGATCAGGGACAAATTACACGACCGCCGGCCCTGGTGGGTGGCCCCGAAACACTGAGCCGCGTCCTCGATCACCGGAATGCCGTGTCGGTCAGCTATGGCGTTGATCCGGGTCATGTCCGCGCACTGGCCATAGATGCCCACAGGCATGATAGCCCTGGTTTTCGAGGTAATAGCCGCCTCAACCATCTCCGGGTCCATGTTGAACGTATCCGGCATAACATCCACAAAAACGGGTCTGGCCCGCAACAGCGCAATCACTTCCGCCGTGGAGATCCAGGTGTACGGCACAGTGATCACCTCGTCATCCGGCTGGATATCCAGGGACATAAGCGCCATCAACAGCGCATCCGTGCCCGAGGCACAGGTGATACAGTGGGGCACCCCCACATAGTCTGCCAGGACCGCCTCCAGCTCAAACACCTCTGGCCCCATAATATATTTGCCATGATCGAGTACCCGGCTGATCCGCCGCTCAATCCCGTCCCGAATCCTTTTCTGCTGTGCCGCCAGATCAATAAACTGCATATATCCCCCAAATCGGAACCAGATGGGGGTCAGGGGGTCAGGCCTGCGTTATTGTAGTTATCGTCACAAATGTAGTGAAAAATGATACAATAACTACAATAACGCAGGCCTGACCCCGAAGCTGCCCCCACACGTTAGATAATTTCAGAACCCCTGAGTAGATACCGATCACCGGTATGGGGACAGATGGCTTCACCGTCGCCGGTCAGCGGCAGATCCAGCTGCTCGCCGAACCGGCTCATCCAACCCACCTGCCGGGCCGGCACCCCCACCATTAACGCATAAGGCTTCACCGGCCGGTTCACCACCGCCCCGGCTCCCACAAACGCGTATTCACCGATATCATTGCCGCACACAATGGTGCAGTTGGCCCCCAGGGTCGCGCCCTTGCCCACCCGCGTGTTGCGGTATTCATCTTTCCGGGATACGGCCGACCGGGGATTGTACACATTGGTGAACACCATTGATGGCCCGCAGAACACATCATCCTCCAGCATCACATTGTCATACACAGACACATTGTTCTGGATCTTGACATTGCTGCCGATCTTCACCTTGTTTCCCACAAACACGTTCTGGCCAAACGAACAGTTCTCCCCGATCACGGCACCGCCGCAGATGTGCACCCAGTGCCACACCCGGCACCCCTTGCCGATTACCGCGCCCACGTCCAGAATTGCCGTTTCATGTATAAAGGTCATCATTTTCTCCTGGAGCGAAGGGATCAGTCTTTGCTTGGTACAATAATGACCATAAGCAAAGTCTGACCCCGATTTTTTAGAGGAACGGGTGGTATTCACCAGTCCGTCCCACCACCTCCGCATTCCGGATCGTATAAACCATCTCCAGGCTCGGCCGTGCCTCTTCCAAGGGGAACCCCCGCCCTGCCAAAACTTCCTGGTAGCTCAACGTGTGCAGGTCCGTAAACCCGCCGGAGAATTCGATCTCCTCGCCGTCCACCTGGATGGACCGATAAGTGCGCATGCCTTTGTCCGTGGCTTCTTTGGGCAGATAATCTGCATTCACACTCAAAAACCAGCGCACACGCGCATGGGCAAGGTCAAAGTATCCGGCGGCCGTGTCCGGTTGGGACTTGTGCACGATATTGGTCTTGACCGGCCCAAAAATCCACATCAACATATCGAAAAAATGGATCCCGATGTTGGTGGCGATGCCCCCGGATTTCTCCTGGGCCCCTTTCCAGGACACAAAATACCACCGACCCCTGGAAGTCAGATAGGTCAGATCGATGTCATACATCTTGTCCGGGTTCTGGGCCAGCTCAGCCGCCACTTTTTCCTTGAGCGCAATGATGCTGGGGTGCAGCCTCAGCTGCAGGATGTTCCACACCCGTGCCCCGTTTTCCGCCTGAAGCTCGGCCAGTGCATCCAGGTTCCAGGGGTTAAGCACCAGCGGTTTTTCGCAGATGGCATCCGCCCCGATGCGCAGCGCAAACCGCATGTGGGCATCGTGCAGATAATTGGGCGAACAGATACTCACATAATCAATGGCCGCCTCCCCCCCCTTTCGCCGCAGTTTTTCCGCATGCCGGTCAAACCGCTCAAACTCCGTGAAAAACGCAGCCTCCGGAAAATAACTGTCAATCACTCCCACGGAATCGTTGGGGTCCAGGGCCGCTGCCAGGCGGTTGCCCGTATCAGCAATGGCACGCATATGCCGGGGCGCCACATATCCGGCCGCGCCGATGAGAGCAAAATTCTTCTGTGTCTGTGTCTGGTCTGTCATGATTTCTCCTCAAAAGATGAGTTAGGGTCAGCGGGTGCCGGGCATCATCAGGATCCCGGACTTAATCAAATACAGGATGTGATATATTTCAAAACGTCTTTGAGTGCAATGTCGTTGCTTTCTTCAATATGATCGTTTTTATGCATATGATGGGGGAATGTTTCCAGATTTTTTATGATGAGGGGCGTTATCCCATCGCAACAAAAATGCCCCCTGAGAATCCTGCCAGTGATAAGAATAGTTTCGTTCGAATTCATCATTATATTCGCGAACATGCAAGACGCTGTTATCTATGAACATGATTTGCATTTTGACATAAGAACCGGTTTCCCAATACTTGAAATCGAAAATGCTGTATGACAGAACAATGGGAGAAGAATCAAGTAAACTGAATACTTCCATTTTTAAGGTCTTTGATCCGCAGGTTTAGACTGTCCAAATAACACCTATACGCTTTCCACTCCATATAATCATCAAAATGGGTATAATTTTCTTCACTGGCGTGCATCATTTTTTTAAATTCATCAAAATTTCTATTATATTTTTTTTGAAAGAATGCGACTTTTTGTTCTGTCATATGCTTTTCCGAATATGCTTCGACAAGCAACAACGTTGAAACATGTTTTTTATCAACAGTCACCATTTGATACCTCACCGGCATTTTTTATAAATCCATGACACAATGATACCTCTGACAAACATTTTTAGCAACCCAAATAGCGCCCAATACCCAACACCCCAATAACTACAATAACGCAGGCCTGACCCCGCTCCCCGCTATTTGGAACGGGCGCCTTTAAAGGCGATGTTGATGAATGATTTGATGAAGTAGCGGATCTGGGTTCTCACTGGATGGGCCAGAAACGCCCTAATATACCGCCGTTCCGACTCGCAGATCTCCTCGAATGTTTCGGGCAGGTCGGCGTAGAACGGCGGCACCAGCCCGGGCCGCACCTTCTTTCTCAGCTCCTGAAGATCCTTGTCATACAGGCTCAGGTACTGGAAGCTCAGGGGCCGCACCCCCACCAGGCCGAAATCGCCTTTGACCCAGTTGTACAGCATGGGCAGTTCGTCCAGCCACAGCTTGCGCATCACCTTTCCCCAGGTGGTCATGCGGAAATCGTTTTCGATCTTGCCGCCCTTTTGCAGCCCGTGCCGGTCATACATGTACTGCTGCAAATATTCCGAATACGGATGCATGGTACGGAACTTGTAAGTGTGCACCACCCGGCCCCCCAGCCCGGACCGTTTGAGCGCCACCAGGGGTCCATAGGTGGGGCTGGTATCCAGGGACGGGGTCTTGACCTTTCTGGCTATAAAATAAAACCGCTTGTCAATCACCTGGGTGGCCACGATGTCAAACCCGCAGAAGCACAGCCGTCCCAGCACCTCGGCCCGGGAAATGGCCCGGTTGTTCCCTTTGGTGACCGCGAAATACACCTTCCGGATCCAGGGCAGCTTGGGCGTCACCCGGTGCCACAGAAAATCCAGGGCATACACGGCCTGGGCCATGGGCCGGGGAAACCGCGCAAAAATCCAGTCAAAATGGGTTTGATGGTATGGGCATACCCGACAAAAACCGCCCGGCAGCAGCATCTGGTGCAGCTTCAGAAAATGCACATTCAGCCGCCGGCAGTCATTGAGCTTGCGCATCCCGATGAACAGCCGCAGCATCAGGTAGTCGTCCCGCAGATCAAACGACGTACTGCTGCGCTCCACCTGGGTTTCCACATACAGGATATCGGAAAGATCGATGTGCGCTTTCAGAAAATCCAGAACCCCCTGCTCTTCCCCCTGAAAACTGCGCTCCAGCTTGTACATGGCCGGCCGCAGCAGCCGCTGCCGCACCGTCTCGATATCCACGTTCAGGTCATACCGCTCCTGGGCCAGCATCTGCCGCACCTGACCGGCCGACTCGATATCGGGTTCTGCCTTCCGTTGCTTGCGCACACTGAAATACAGACCCAAAGCCACGTTCTCCAGCGCCATGAGCACCACCACCGTGCCAAACCCCTGGAACCGCGAATAATAAAACAGCCGCAGCCCATACACCATCACGCCTGTGCCGGCCATCATCAGGATCCCGGCCTTGAGCCACTGCCACAGGGCAAAATACAGGTTCCGCTGCCGGGTCACATAAAATTTCTCGTGGCAACGGCGGCCCCCGCCCCCAGCACCACCTGCATCACCATGAGCCGGTCATACACCGGCAGCAGATCAAAATGCCCCCGTTTCAGATAGTTCACGGCAAAAAAACGCCACAAAAAACAACCCCAGATCCACTAGGGCAAACTTGAACGAAAACCCGGACCGGCCCGCGGGCACGGCTTCGTCCAGATCATCTTCCCCCCGGTCCCGGACCGGCTGACCCCTCTTGCCGAACCGCACGGCCGCACCCCACACCACCAGCTCCAACCCCAGCAGCGCCCCGCACGTCGCAAACACCTGGACCCGGGAATACCGTTGCAGCCCGAACATTACCACCACAAACACAATGGTAAACGCCAGATACACAGCAGTTTTCACCAATGTCCCGACCCCGGCCCGAAAGTCTGTATACGCCCCCGGCACCAAATTTCCTTGCCCACCACCCCGGACACCCCCCAGGCCAGGTAAAACAGCCCCAGCAGCACCCCATACCCCTCGGGCAGCACCAACGCCCCCCGCTTGGCCTGATTCACCAGCAAAAACGCCAGGGTCATCAACAAAAAATCAACGGCAATCAGCCTGAATCGCGTCATTTTTCCCTTTCGTCAATCAAGGGGTCAGCCTTGTGTTATTGTGCTTTTGAGGGCCCTTTTCTCAAAAGCACAATAACGCAAGACTGACCCCACCACCGTCTCCACCGTCCAATACCCAAAACCAAACACCCAACACCCACCCCAACGGCGTTCCCCACCGCATCATTCATATTCCAGCTCCGATAAGGCAACCCATACTGCACCCCTTCCAACCCCACAGCCAGCAACACCCCACCCCGCAATCTTCCACACCGAATGCCGGAAACCCCAGCCGCCACAACACCACCACGGGCGTAAACACCAGCACATGAACCAGGTAATCCAGCCGCAGCTCAAATATAAAAATGTCGTTTAGCGCATTTCCTAAAGGTACAGTTACCATCACAAGCAGGGCCATCAAATACAAGGTAAGCAATTTCCTAAACTTCATGATTTCAGCTTTACCAAACCCCATTTAACCCAATTCTTCACATTCTGCCACACCAGCTCCTTCACCCAGGGCCACGCCCGGTCCTCCCACCGCTGGGGATGGGTATTGATCATCACCTGCGCCGGCAGCCGCCCCTGCCTTGCCAGTTCCACCAGGTGCCCGGTGAGAGC
>LQAJ01000264.1_pt1 | contig 15419 bp, 14 predicted proteins | sample 1535811 | NCBI WGS metagenome assembly LQAJ01 (sample SAMN04331587, study PRJNA305678) | bioreactor metagenome | isolation source: bioreactor_6 inoculated with Wadden Sea sediment 2nd replicate of a... | place: Germany: Wadden Sea, Janssand Flat
CATGCCTTCATTTTGCCAGACGCCCTGCCACTTGGGCAGTTTCTTGATCTTGCCCTTGAACTCCATGGTACCGAAAAGCTGCGGTCCCTTGGAAGCCTTTGTCTTGGCCGCCCATGCAGAGTCACCGCCCCAGACACTCAGGCACACAGCCAGAAGAAGCGTGCAGAACACGCTTCCGGCCACCTGACATGTTGGTTTGGCGAGACGCATAGGCAGGCCCCGCTAACGCTCTCTCAATGCGTTCTGTTTTGCCTTGAGGATGGGTTTGAGAAGATAATCGAGCACCGACTTCTTGCCGGTCAGCACATCCACCTGAGCAGTCATGCCCGGAATGATCGGCAACTTTTCGCCGTGGTATTCCATGGCGTTGGTCTTGGTCCGCACCTTGACCAGATAATAGTTCTCGCCTCTTTCATCTTCAATGGTGTCCGCACTGATGTTCTCCACCGTGCCTTCCAGACCGCCGTATATGGAAAAATCATAGGCAGTGATCTTGACCATGGCTTTCTGATCCGGATGCAGGAACGCGATATCCGAAGGCTTGATCTGGGCCTCGACCAGCAGGGTGTCATCCAGCGGCACGATCTCCATAATGGATTCACCGGGCTGCACAACGCCGCCAAGCGTGTTGATCATGATGCTTTTCACGATACCCTTGACCGGAGAACGTACGTCGGTACGGGTCACCCGGTCGCTTCCGGCGGACATGGTTTCCTTGATGGAAGAAAGCTCCTGCCTGCGCTCGTTGATTTCATTGAGTGCCTCACTCTGATACTCGGCCTTGCGCTGTGCGATGCGCCCCAACGCCTCCTTGGCGGCCCGTTTCACACGCGGAATTCCGAGGGCAAGAGCCTCCACGTCTCCGCGCAGTTCAAGCACTTTCTGCTCAAGGGCGAGGTAGTCCAGTTCGGAATGAATCTGCTTTTCCACGAGCGGCTTGGCGATATCACGCTGCTTCTGGGCAACCTTGAGACTCTTGGCAAGCTGCCTTCTGCGGCTCACCATCTCGTTCACTTCCTGCTGCTTCTGCTCATATTGGTCGCGCAGCAGACTGAGCTCGATATTGAGCTGGTTCCTCTGAGCCTCAAAAATCCGTTTCTGGTCCCCTACGAGCTGCGGGGCTTTCTCAACCAGTTCCTCATCGAAGACCGGGTCCATGCCTTCGACCACGGCAATGAGTCTGGCAATGGCCGCCCTATGTTCAAGTCCCTTGGAAAAGGCGTCCCGGTAGAAACTTGCGGCCTGTTCGTTGTGCAGACGACACAGCACGGCTCCCTTTTCGACAACCTGCCCTTCGTTCACGTAGATGTCGCTGAGAATACCGCCCTCGAGATTCTGTATTTCCTGTATGCGCTGCGATGGAATGACTTTGCCGAAACCGCGTGTCACCTCATCCAGCACCGCAAATTTCGCCCATAAAATGAAACCAATGATCATGAGAAGAATGCAGGTGGAAGACAAATAGGCAAGCCGCCTTCCCCTGCCGTAAAGCGCCTGATCCACCTCGGACATGAACAGCAGTGTTTCTCTTTCATATTTCTTCTTGGCTTTGCTCATGACGGCTGCCCCCCCACCTTGATCTTACCGGATCGCAAACCGTCAAGCACGGCCTGTTTCGGCCCATCCACGACCACTCGTCCCTTGTCCATGATGACAAGCCTGTTCACCAGATCAAGCATGGAATGACGATGGGTGATGACGATGAGCGTCTTATCCTTGACGTAGGGTTCCATGGCTTTCTTGAGCCGATACTCGGACTGGTTGTCCATGTTGCTGGAGGGTTCGTCCATAATAATGATTTCCGGATCCGGCAGAATGGCACGGGCAATGGAGACCGCCTGCCGCTGGCCGCCGGACAGGGAGGAACCGCGCTCGCCGACCATCATGCCGTACCCGGCGGGATGATCCTTGACAAGCTCACTCACTCCCGCAATTTCAGCGGCATACTTGATGGACTGGTCATCAGCCTCAGGCAGCCCGAAGGCGATGTTATCCCTGAGCGTACCGTAAAAGAGCAGAGAATCCTGAGAAATATACCCCACCTTGCGGCGAAGATCGGCCACATCCAGCTGGCGCAGATCGATATTCCCCACTTTCACGGCCCCGGCCACGGGCTGATACAACCCTACGCAGAGCTTGCCCAAAGTGGACTTGCCCGCGCCGGTTCGGCCGATGATCCCCACCTTGTCACCCGGCTTGAGCTTGAGATTGACCTCGTGCAGCACAGCCTTGTCCGTTCCGGGATAGCTGAAGGAAACCCCCTCAAGATCCATGGACGGCTCCACAGCCCCGTAGTGGAATGTCTCCTTATCATCAGGACGCTCACTGGGCATTTCCATAAGCATATCAAGCGCATTGAGTGCCATGCGCGACTGCTGAAAACGGGAAAGCAGTCCGGCAACCGCGCTGAGTGGAGCCATGGCGCGGCCTGAAAGAATGTTGCAGGCGATGAGTCCGCCCACGGTCAATTCTCCCTTGGAAATAAGATACACGCCGATAATGATGATCGCGACACTGACCATCTGGGTGATAAAAACTGAGAAGGTTACGGAAACATTCGCCATGACCTTGGCTCGACTGTTGGAAAGCGCGGACATGCCGACCACGTTTTCCCACCGGGCCTGCATGCGGCCCTCGGCCATGCTTGTCTTGATGGTTTCAAGCCCCTGCACGATCTCGAACAGGAGGGCGTTTTTCTGCGTGGACTCCTTGTAATGGTTCTCGATGATATGCTGAAAGGGTATCTGCAGGAACAGCCCGACCAGAATGACGATGGGAACCGCGATGAGAATCGGCCACGCCAATGGGCCGCCGATGAAATGCACCACCACAATAAACAGGATCAGGAACGGCATATCAATGAGCGCGACCAGAGAACTGGAACTGAAGAACTCGCGCAGTGATTCGAACTCACGCACATTGTTTGCCACCGCGCCCGCGGATTCCGGCATGTGATCGAGTCGGGCGGACATGAGATGCTGCATGATGCGGCTGCCGATGAGCACGTCCGCGTTGCGTCCTGCCACGTCAACAAAATAGCTGCGCAGGTTCTTGAGCAAAAAATCGAAAAGATAGGCTATGGCAATACCACCGGCAAGCGCCCAGAGCGTCTCCACCGCGTTGTTCGGGATGACACGGTCATACACATTCATGACAAAGAGCGGTGATGCCACGATAATCAGGTTGGTCATGATCGATGCGCCGATGACATGCTTGTAGATCGGCCAGAAACGAAGGATGACTCCCCAGAACCACCGTTTCGTCTTGACCAGTTTGAGTTCACTGGCGCGTTTGTCGAGTTTGGATTTGCGATGGCAGAAAATCGCATAGCCCGTGTATTCCTCTTCCAGCTTGGCAAGCGGCATGTCCACTTCATCCATGCCATGTCCGGGAACGACCACACGGGCGGTCAGTTCGTCGGTATCAAGCAACACACAGGCGTTGCCGCCGCGCAAAAGCAGAATGCACGGCATGACCAGTTTGGTGATGCCCCGCAATTGTTCCCTGTGCACGGTCTTGGCCTTGATGCCGATACGGTCGGCAGCCCGGACAATGGAGGCCGCAGTGATGATGCCTTCCTGCTGCGGGATACCCGCTTTGAGGGTGGCTGACGACACGGGCTTGCCCATGAGCCGGCTGATAATGGACAGACAGATGACCAGCGGTGGCTGGAAATCGATATCCTTGGGTGACAGCCGCTCATCAGACTCAAGATCCTGCGAGGGGCAGGTCATGGTCGGTGCGGCTTCAGGCTTGGGCGCGTTGTTCTGATCAGAAGACATAGGCTCCATCTGGGTATTGATTCTACCTCTATCATGGATGGTGCTCACACTGCACCGCTTTATTCTACCATGACACAGGATATCCAAATATTTCCTCTGTACTCGGTTTTGTCAATTATCAAATGAGATTTAGCCAACTATCCCGACTGGTTTTACCGTTTTCCACAGCTTTATCCTCACGAATAGCTCGGAATGTCGTAACGCCAAGGCATGACGGGCGATTTCACTTTTTTTTACCCTTTCAGAGGCAAACGCCGATTTAAACAACGTTTAAATCATTGCTTGACTCCCGTTATTCTCTCCACTACGAAGCACTTAAACAATGTTTGAATCGTTCGTTTTGGATAATTATTCGGAGTGAAAGGCATGAGTGACGAAGGGACCAAAGAAAGAATTTTGAAAGCAGCAAGCAACGTCTTCTGCGAAAAAGGGTTTGAAAAAACCACAGTACGCGACATCTGCACCGAGGCGAATGCCAATGTCGCCGCCGTCAACTACCATTTCGGAGACAAGGGCAAACTCTATCAAGCCGTGTTGCAAAGCTGGATGAACGAATGCATTCAGGACGGCCAGCATACCCATGGCGTCACTCCGGAAACTTCACCCGAAGAACGGCTGCGAATATACATCCGGGCCGAGATCAATTTCCTCGGCACACACAACGACACTGACGACATCATGCTCAAGAGATCACGCCTTCTATTGCGCGAAGTGACACGAGACGACCCCGACCCCATGACCTTTCAGAGTCATCTTGAACATGAAGCCCGGGTGCTGCACCCCATCATAAGAGAGTTGGTGGGCGAACTGCAAAATGAAGAAGTATTTCAACAGGCATGCATCGCCGCCACAGGCATCATCACTCACGATTTCATCATGTCCATTCACGATCCGACTCAGCGTCTTCAGTCGGACGAACAGATAGAGGCCCGGGCCGACTTCCTCACCGCCTATGCCCTTGGCGGCCTCAAAGCCATCAAAGAGAAATACCATGCTTAAAAGAATCATCCTTCCCCTTATTGCCGTTGTTGCGCTTTCCGCCCTTGCCGGATGCAGTGACGAAGAGTCCCAGGCCAAGGCACCGGCTCAGGAAAAGGCCGTGGCCGTGGAAACGGAGACAATCGCTCCCATCACCCTTGAAGACGTCCTGACCCTGCCCGGTGAAACCGAACCGGATGCCGATGTCTGCGTCTCATCCGAAAGCACGGGCACCGTCATCTGGCTCGGTGCGGAAGAAGGTGACCGGGTTGAAAAAGGCCAGCTCCTCGCCCGCCTCGACACCGCATCCAGCGGTGCGCGCTTCGACAAGGCCAAGGCCGCACGCAAACTTGCCGCCGAACAGGTCAAACGCCGTCGTCAGCTGCTCGAAAAAGGCGTGCTCGCACAGGAAGAATTCGACCGAATGGAATCAGAACTGCTCCAGTCCGATGCCGCCATGAAGGAAATGCAGGTCAGCGTGGAATACGGCGTTGTCCGGGCACCCATTTCCGGCATCGTCAACAGACGCTACGTGGACCGGGGCGAACGTCTTGGAGCGGGCGACAAGGTCATGGACATCGTGGACCCCTCCGTCATCCGAACCACCATCAACGTTCCGGAAATGGACATCCCCTATATCAAGAAGGATCAGACCGTGGCCGTGACCATCGACGCCATTCCGGGCCGAACGTGGAAAGGCGTGGTCGAATTCGTCTCCTACAAGGCGGACAAGGCGTCCAGAACATTCCATGTCCGCGTGCTCACGAGCAACGAAGACGGCACCATCCGCGCCGGCATGATGGCCCGCGTATCCCTGATGCGCCGCGCCCTGATCGACGCCGTGACCATCCCCCTCTACTCCATCATCAATCAGGGCGGTGAACGCCTTGTCTATGTAGAGGAAAACGGTGTGGCCCGCGCCCGGACCATCGAACTCGGCGTCATAGGAAAAAACCGTGCACAGGTTCTCAGCGGCCTCAAAATGGGTGAAAACCTCATCATCACCGGGCACACGCTGGTGGAAGACGGCATGAAGGTATCCGCGCAATGATAATCAACACAGCCGCACTGAAACGGCAGTCCACCGTCATGGTACTGCTTGTTTTCATCATCATAGCGGGAATAGTCAGCTACGCTTCCCTGCCGAGGGAAAGCGACCCGGACATCACCATCCCGTATATTTTCGTGATCACCAACTTCGAGGGCGTGGCCCCGGAGGATATGGAAACACTCGTCACCATGCCCATCGAGCGCAAGCTCAAGGGCTTGTCCGACACCAAGGAAATCTCTTCCGTGTCAGACGACGGCGTCTCCATCATCAAGGTGGAATTCACGCCCAACGTGGACATTGACGACGCGCTGCAAAAAGTGCGCGACAAGGTGGACCAGGCCAAGCCCGACCTGCCTAACGACCTGCCGGACGAACCGGTCATCAACGAGGTAAACCTCTCGGAGATGCCCATCCTCAACGTGGTGCTCTCCGGCCCGTTCTCTCTCAAACGGCTGAAAGTATTTGCCGAAGACCTTGAGGACCGCATCGAATCCGTACAGGGAGTGCTGGACGCCAAGATCATCGGCGGGCTGGAACGCGAAATCCATGTGGAATTCGACATGGACCGCGTGGCCTTCTACAACATCCCGCTCTCCAGTCTGCTAAATTCGGTCAAGAACGCCAACGTCAATACTCCGGGCGGTTCCGTGGAAATCGGACAGGCCAAGTACCTCGTGCGCGTTCCCGAAGACTTCAAACACCCGGACGAGATCGACCGCATCGTGGTCCATGAGCAGGACGGACGCCCCGTTTACCTGCGCGACGTGGCTACCATTCGGGATCATTACAAGGACCCGACCTCCAAAAGCCGCATCAACGGCGTGCAGTCCGTGACCATTGAAGTCAAAAAGCGGGCGGGCGAAAACATCATCGAAATCATCGATACGGTCAAAAATATCCTCAAGGAACAGAAAGAGATTCTGCCTCCCACGCTCAAAATCAACCTGACCGCGGACCAGTCCGACGACATCCGAATGATGGTCGCCGATCTCCAGAACAACATCATAACCGGCCTGCTTCTGGTTCTTGTCGTGGTCTTCGCCTTCATCGGCGGACGCTCAGCCCTGTTCGTCTCACTGGCGATCCCGCTGTCCATGCTCATCACGTTCACGGTCCTCGACATCTTCTCGTACACCCTGAACATGGTCGTGCTCTTCTCGCTCATTCTCAGCCTCGGCATGCTCGTGGACAACGGCATCGTGGTCGTGGAAAACATCTATCGGCACATGCAGATGGGCAAGACACGGCTCGAAGCCGCACAGAACGCCACCGACGAAGTGGCATGGCCGGTCATCGCATCCACCCTGACCACCATCGGCGCGTTCTTCCCCATGATTTTCTGGCCCGGTATCATGGGCGAATTCATGAGTTACCTTCCGGTCACGGTCATCATCGCACTGATTGCGTCGCTGTTTATCGCGCTCGTCATCAACCCGGTACTGTCAGCCAAGTTTCAGGGCATCCCCGAAACAGGGGCCGACGTGAAGCCCAGCATGATCGACCGCATGATGGAACGCCTCAAGGGAATCTATCGTCCAGCTCTTGAATGGTCGCTCGACAACCGGTTCAAGGTACTGGCCTTCTCCTTCGGATTCCTCGTCTTTTCCATCGTCAGCTTCGGCATGTTCGGCAAGGGAGTGGAATTCCTGCCCGAGACCGAACCCAAGCGAGCCGACGTCAAGATCAAGGCGCCCATCGGCACCAACCTCGAAGCGTCCGACCGCTTCGTGCACGTGGTGGAAGATGTCGCAAGCGAATACCCGGACATTGATTACACCATCGCCAACACCGGCGAGTCCGGAGCCAGCGACGAAATAGGCACGCACTACAGTCTGGTGAAGCTGGACTTCCTCGACATGCAGGACCGCTCCCGCCCGTCATCCGAAATCATCAATGAAATCCGTTCCCGCCTCCGGGCCGCCATCCGCGGTGCCGAAGTACAGGCCGAACCGGAAGCCATGGGACCGCCCACAGGCAAAGCCGTCAACCTCGAATAACAGGCAACGACCTGCGGCAGCTCGGCGAAATCGCCATGAAATTCAAGCGGGCCATCAAGAATGTCCCCGGCCTTGTGGACCTCAAGGACAACTATGTGGCCGCCAAACCTGAAATCCGTGTGAACGTAGACAAGGAAAAAGCCGCCCTGCTCGGCCTCGACACCTTTACCGTGGCGCAGGCGGTCAAGACCGCCATCAACGGCTTCAAAGTCGGCGTCTACCGCGAAGGAAAGGATGAATACGACATCGTGGCGCGCCTCCCCAAGGACCAGCGTTCCTCGCTTGACGACATAAAGAGAATCACGGTGTCCGGCCCCAAAGGCGAACCCGTGCCCATCACCTCCCTTGCCAATGTCACACTGGGCGGCGGCCTCGGCGGCATCAACAGAATCGACCAGAAACGGGTCATCACCCTGTCCGCCGACGTCTCAGGCCGTCTCGCCGAAGAAGTCATCGCGGACATCGAAACCATTCTGACCGATATGTCCCTGCCGCGGGGATGCTCCTACAAGTTCACAGGTGAACAGGAAGAGCAGAAAAAGGCGTCCGAATTCCTCATGAAGGCGTTCGGCACCGCCCTGTTCCTCATATTCATCGTGCTTGTCACCCAGTTCAACTCGACCACCACGCCGTTCATCATCCTCACGGCAGTCATCCTGTCGCTGGGAGGCGTCATGATCGGCCTGCTGCTGACCGGAACCGCCTTCGGCGTCATCATGACCGGCGTGGGCGTGCTCAGTCTGGCAGGTGTCGTGGTCAACAACGCCATTGTCCTCATCGACTACTTCGAACAATTGAAGAACGAAGGACTGGCCGTGCGCGATGCGCTTGTCGAAGCAGGCCTGACACGATTCCGCCCGGTACTGCTCACGGCCATCACCACGGTGCTGGGCCTCATCCCCATGGCGACCGGCGTGAGCTTCGACTTCCTCAACTTCCGCATCGATACGGGCAGTGAAACATCCCAGTGGTGGGGCCCATGGCCGTTGCCGTCATCTTCGGCCTCGCCATCGCCACGGTGCTGACCCTCGTGGTCGTGCCGGTCCTCTGCTCGCTCAAGGAAAGTCATCTGACCAAAAGGAAGCACGCAAGGCAGCCAAGGCGGCCATCAGGCAGGCAGGGTAAACAATGAAGAAGACACTCTGGGGAATACTCGCATCCGTGCCGATTCTCGCGGCGGCCACACTGCTGGCCGCCTGCGCGGGCATGGGGTCCGCCCCGGACAGGGAGCGTCAGGACATGTACCGGCAATCAACACAATTCGAGAATGCGGAATTCGTCAACAAGACGCCCGTCAACATGGAACTGCGTGAAGGCATGTTCTCCACTGCCGTCAAGTTCTTCCTGTCCAATGGCCGCAAGCCCGCAACCCAGCTTCCGACAATTCCGATATCGTCTGCCGACTTCGGTGCTCAGCCAAATCCGCTGCAGGTCACATGGCTGGGCCATTCCTCGACCATACTGGAAATCGACGGCGTCCGGCTGCTTATCGATCCGGTGTTCGACAACGCCTCGCCAGTCCCCTGCACGGTCAACCGTTTCCAGCCGTCACCGATCCGCCGGGAAGAACTCCCCGAACTGGATGCCGTTGTCATTTCCCATGACCATTACGACCATCTGGAAATGAAAACCATAAAGAGTCTCATCCCTCGCGGCGTTCGCTTTATCGTGCCGCTCGGCGTGGGAGCGCATCTTGAAAAATGGGGATGCCCACCGGCACAGATAGCGGAACTCGACTGGTGGCAGAGCTACTGGGTCGACAATGTGGAAGTCGTTGCCACGCCGTCACGCCACTTTTCAGGACGCGGATTGCGGGACCGGTTCAAGACGCTCTGGGCCTCCTTTGTCTTCAAGGGGCCAAACCACAGCGCCTTTTATTCCGGTGACGGAGGTTACGACGACCGCTTCGAAGAAATAGGGAAGGAACTCGGACCGTTTGACCTGAGCCTGATGGAATGCGGTGCCTATGACAAGGGCTGGCCCGACGTCCACATGTTCCCGGAAGAAGCCGTCCTCGCGCATATGAAACTCGGCGCGAAATACATGCTGCCCGTCCACTGGGGCACATATGATCTCGCTTTCCACCAATGGGACGCCCCCATCCGGCAGGTGGCCCAAATCGCGACAGCCAACAAGGTACGCCTGCTCACGCCGATCATGGGGGAAGCATGCATTCCCGGCGAAACGGTTTCACACGCATGGTGGGAACAGGCCGAAGGCGTAAAACTCGCTGAAAAATAGCATTTGACAATACGCTTGATTCAAAGGTCCGGAGAGTCATTTCCGGGCCTTTTTTCATGCCATGATCGAACTCTTCTGCACTGCTGCATTTCAACCGCCATTTTATGCATTTCACCCACCAAAAGCGCACTTTTCATGCAGAGTACGGATTTATTCCTTATTTATAAGTTACACGGCATCCATTGTGTGAGGAGGCGTGTCCGCACGCTCCAGAGTGTTGACGAAGTCCACTCTGACAGGTTGTTGAAAAAGGTTCGAGTGGTAGGCGCAAAAAAAGAACAAGGCCGAAGCGTACTTCCCGTACGCGAGGATTTGATATTTTTGCAGCAACGACGCAATCGGGCCTTTGTTAACAACCTGAAGCGTGTCCGCACGCTAGAATCCTGGCCGGGGGCGGTCGGGAAACTGCTTCAAAGCTCTACAAGGAGAGGTTTATGGATGCCATGCTAATGATGCTGGCGGCCTTTGCGGGATACATCATCATGTATCGCCTCTATGGCCGTTACATCGGGAGTAAAATTTTCGCCCTGGCCGCGAAAAACCCGGTTCCCGCTGTTGAAATGGAAGACGGCGTCGATTATGTGCCGACCAAAAAGGAAATCATTTTCGGTCACCACTTCACGTCCATCGCAGGCACCGGTCCCATTGTCGGTCCGGCCATCGCGGTCATCTGGGGCTGGGTCCCGGCAATGATCTGGATTTTCGTCGGCTCCATCATGATGGGTGCCGTGCATGACTTCGGCGCACTGATCCTGTCCATGCGCAATCAGGGCAAATCAGTCTCCGAAATCACCGCCAAGTACATCAACCCCCGTACCAAGCTGTTCTTCTTCGTGGTCGTGTTCCTTGACCTGCTGATCATCACCGCCATTTTCGGTCTGGTCATCGCGGTCATCTTCAACATGTTCCCCGCGTCCGTGCTTCCGGTATGGCTCGAAGTGCCCATCGCCATGGTCCTCGGCGTCATCATCTACAAGCGCGGCGGCAATGCACTGACATGGTCGCTCATCGCGCTGGCTGCCATGTACGTCACCGTGGTCATCGGCGTGTACATGCCGATCAAGATGCCCGTCATCGCAGGCATGCCGCCGACCGGAACATGGACCGTGCTGCTGCTGATCTACGCATACATCGCGTCCACCCTGCCGGTTACCGCGCTGCTCCAGCCGCGTGACTTCATCAACTCCCACCAGCTCATCGTGGCTCTGGCCCTGATGGTCGTGGGTGTTTTCGCGGCAACCTTCTCCGGCGCACAGCTGCACATCGTGGCCCCGGCCGTGCAGGCAACCCCTGAAGGCGCTCCGCCGATGCTGCCCTTCCTGTTCATCACCATCGCCTGCGGTGCGATCTCCGGTTCCACTCTCTGGTTCCTCAGCACCACGGCGAAACAGGTTCAAACGAAGAGGACGCCCTGTTCGTCGGTTACGGCTCCATGCTGACCGAAGCCGTTCTGTCCACCCTCGTCATCGTGGCTGTCGCCGCAGGCATCGGCCTCGGCTACAGCACGGCCGACGGCGCAACCCTGACCGGCCTCGACGCATGGTCCACCCACTACTCCTCATGGGCAGCAGCCAAGGGGCTCGGCTCCAAGGTCGCCGCATTCGTTTACGGAGCAGCCAACATGATCGAAGCCGCGGGCATCCCCCACGGTGTCGCTCTGGCCATCATGGGTGTATTCGTGGCCTCCTTCGCGGGAACCACCATGGACACCGCCACCCGCATTGAGCGGTACGCCCTGACAGAACTGTTCAGCGGCACACCGATCAAGATCTTCAACAACAAGTACTTCTCAACCGCCGTGGCAGTGTTCCTCGCCGGTTGTCTGGCCTTCTCGTCCGGCGGCAACGGCAAGGGCGCTCTGTCCCTGTGGCCGCTGTTCGGCTGCATCAACCAGATTCTGGCCGCACTTGTACTGACCACCGTCACCGTGTACCTGAAAGGACGCGGCGGCATGAGCTGGATCATGACCGGCATCCCCGCGGTATTCCTCGGTGCGATGACCGTCTGGGCCATTCTCATCAATCAGGGCCTCTATCTGGATAAGGGCAACATGCTCCTGTCCTCCCTGAACCTGCTGGTGCTCGGCGTTTCCATCTGGGTCGTTTTCGAAGGCTTGCTGAAGTTCTTCAAGACCGACACCCCCGTGACGGACACCCCGTAACCGTTTGAACGATTAACCCACCCCGGCCGGAGCAGTCCGGCCGGGGATTTATCGAGGTTCACCAATGGCAGAAACATTGAATCCGACCCCGCTTCGCAAAACGCTTTTCCGCCGCTACCTGCTCATGCTTGCCCCCGCAGCTGTGATTTTCGGCGGCTGGGCCGCATACAGACAGACCGGGATGGCACAGCCCGCCACCACCGCCACGGACATCATCGGCCCCGTCGTATTCATCGCGGGAATCGTGCTGGCTGCGGCACTGCCGCTGCTGTACCGAATCAACTTCGTCCGCAACATGGTGGGCAAAAAACGTGGAATTTGGGCAATTCCTTTCCTTCCAACTGAACCTCATGTCCATCGCCCTGCTCGCTCCATACACCGCCGCCGCAGGCTATATTGCGGGAGTTCCAAATTTCTATTTTTCCGGCACATTTCTCGCTTCGCTCTATGCCGCCTATTACTATTTCCCGTCCGAAAAACGGGTGATTCAGGAAATGAAACTTTTCCGCGTCACGGATGACAAGGCCGCATAGCCCATGAAGAAGCAATGCAAAAAGGCCATCGACGCCATCAAGGGCGCGTACAGATTTGCTGACGAGGTATATCGCCATCAGGCCACTGAACGGCTGGAATGGGAAGCCCGCGAGCTGGAAAACATTTTCAGCCTGCTCACGCTGGGCGCGTTCGTGGGCATGCAGCTCCGCCCATGCACATTTCCCTTGAGCTGCTTCCCGAGATGGAAGAGGAACTCGTCATCATGACCAATCGCGTATGCACGGCCCATGACCCTCTGGCCGATCTTTTTTCCATGTTCGATGCCTTTTAGGGCCGGAGAATTCACGTATGTCCGATCAGCATTACTATTTTCACGCAGGCAAAGGCGGCGTGGGCAAATCCACCACATCGTCCCTGTCCGCCCTGCACCTGGCAGGCAAAGGACAGAACGTCCTGCTCGTATCCCTCGACCCGGCGCATAATCAGGCCGACATCTTCGACACCGAATTCACAGGCAAACCCGTGAAGGTCGCTCCGAATCTCCAAGGTTGCACAGGCCGACATAGACGAATGGATCAGGGAATACCTCGCGGGCGTGGAAAACCAGATCCGTGCCAATTACACGTACCAGACGGCATTCAATCTTGAAAAACATCTCAGTGTGGTCAAGCACTCCCCCGGCATTGAAGAGTATGCACTGCTGCTGGCTTTCCAGCATTACCGCAAGAAATTTCCGAACGCGGACGTGATCATTTTCGACATGCCGCCCACGGCCCTGACCATGAAATTCTTCAACCTGCCCGCCCTGTCACTCATCTGGCTGGAACAGCTGATCTCCCTGCGCTGCGAGATTCTGGAAAAGAAAAAGATCATCACGAAAATCCATGTCGGCAAAAAGGAATTCGACTGCGACAAGGTCTCGGTCAAACTTGAACAGCAACAGACATTCTTCACGGAACTGCGCGACATCTTCCAGAACCGCTCCCGTTGTTCGGTCAATCTGGTGGTCAACCCGGACCGTCTTTCCTTTGCCGAAGCGGAACGCATAGACACGAGCATGGAGGAAATGGGCATGGGGCTGGCCCATGTCATCATGAACAAGGTCGCCGAAAACAGCAGCTGGGACGGAGTATCGCCGCTTGTCAAACGCCACGCAGTCTGTCCGCTACCGCTTTCCCCCACACCGCTCATCGGCAGGGATGCGCTCAACACCTATCTGGGCCGACACCGCAAGGATTTCGATTTTCTGGAAAACGCCTGAGAATATGCTCATACATATCCATAAAAAAACATCCTGCAATTACAGCTTGTTAAAAATAATAAAAACTTCTACTTGACACTGACTCTCAACGTCATTACCTCTCAATTGTCCACAGCGACATGTCACGACCTTTGAGGGAAACTCGTGTCAGACAGCGCAGGCAAGATGCCCCGGCAGTGTTCTCGGTATCTTTGTTCAACGCGTCAGGCATTGTACAGGTTCCACCAAACGTCCCACATGGCTTTCCCGGATGTCCCGCGAGAGCATTTCCCGGACTCCGATTCCACATCGAATCGGATGCTTTTTTTACTCGTTTCGTTGAGAAACGTTATCAATACAAGAGGTATGGAATCATGGGAAAACCTTTTTGCCTGAGAAAGGCTAAAGTCAACCAGCATCTCAAAATCATGACAGTCTCTGCCGACGGAGAACTCGGCAGGCGCATCCGCGACATGGGGCTCATTCCGGGCACCGAATGCAAGGTCATCGGCAAAGCACCGCTCAATGATCCGGTCGCCCTGCGCCTCAAGGACTTCACCCTCACTCTTCGCAACAGCGAAGCCGACCACATCACGGTCACTTCAGCGGAGGCCTGATCATGACAGAATATACTCTGGGAATCGCAGGCAATCCGAACTGCGGCAAGACAACCATGTTCAACTCCCTGACCGGTTCCCGACAGCACGTCGGCAACTGGCCCGGCGTTACCGTCGAAAAAAAGATCGGCCACATCAAAACCGGCGCACATACCATCGAACTGGTGGACCTGCCCGGAACCTACTCTCTCACCGCCTACACACAGGAAGAATTGGTCGCACGCAATTTCCTCGTTGACGAACGCCCTGAAGTCGTCATCGACGTCATGAATGCCGACGCACTTGAACGCAATCTCTACCTCGCCGTACAGATCATGGAACTCGGTGTTCCCACGGTTCTCGGCCTCAACATGATGGATGAGGTCCGCAAGAACGGCAAGGAAATCGACGGCGACAAACTTGCCCAGCTGTCCGGATGCAGCGTCGTGGAAACCGTTGCCCGTCATGGACAGGGAACGGACGAACTGCTGCGGGCCGCCATGAATCTCGCCGACGAAAAGAAAGGCGAATGGACTCCCCTGCATATCTCCTACGGCCCGGACCTCGACCCCGTACTCAAGGAAATGGAAGCACTCATCGAGGCGAACAGTTTCCTCACGGAAAAAGTGCCCTCCCGCTGGACCGGCATCAAGTACCTTGAAGGCGACGAGGACGTCATCGTCAAGGGACGCATGGCCAATACCAAGATATCGGACGAGCTTGCAGCCATGGCCGCCAAGGTCGCCGACCACACGCAGAAGACACTCAACGCCGCACCGGACGCGATCATCGCCGACCACCGCTACGGATTCATCGCCGGACTCATCAAGGCGTGGTTCCTACCCGGTCCTGAGCGGAAGACCGCATCAGCCGTTCCG
>LQAJ01000265.1_pt1 | contig 15149 bp, 22 predicted proteins | sample 1535811 | NCBI WGS metagenome assembly LQAJ01 (sample SAMN04331587, study PRJNA305678) | bioreactor metagenome | isolation source: bioreactor_6 inoculated with Wadden Sea sediment 2nd replicate of a... | place: Germany: Wadden Sea, Janssand Flat
GCAATGTTCCGGTTTTTAAAAAAGCGAAAGTTAGCCAGTTGTTGTTAAACCCGAAAGTTGAGTCTATTAACAAGTAAACACCAGCTTCAGCCGTTTCACCCATAGCAACGAAGGAGCTGCGGGTGAAATCGGACTGAGTGGTATTGTTGGCAATCATCCGCGTTACCGTCCCGCTTTTCCTGCCGGGCATACAAACTCACACTTTCTACAAAATTTTATTGTAGGCTGTTTGCCATAGTTGTTTTTGGAACTTTGGGTAACATCCTTTTCCATTCTTATATTACAGAGCTCTCTATTATAAGTGCCATCCCTTCCAGGCAAGGATTCAGAAAATTCAATTGATTTGAAAATTGAAGCTTTCTCACCCATGGCATTTTCCGGGCAAACGCTTCTGCAGAGATTTTTACAATCGGCACAGGGATCAAATTCTATTGGCCCGGTTGAGTGTATCTCAGCATCTAAGAATAAAGCCCTGAGCCGAATTCTGGGACCATTTGACGGAGTTATAATCATATTATTCTTCCCAATACATCCAAACCCGGCAAGCACAGCTGCATCTTTAAGAAAAATTCCTCCTTTTTCAACGTAATAATGAAGTTTGCGGGTTTTTATCTTCAAATTATCTTCAATCTGTTGACTTGTCCGCTTTATGATATCAATCAGTATTCGGTTGCCAAGTGTACCTCTCCCATCCCACCAATCAAGCTTTGGATCATCTTCTGGATGTGAAAGGCCGATCACGAGTACGGTTCTTACAGAATCAGGCCAGGTGAATAATTTGTTGTCTTGAAGAGCCACGTCATCTATAATGAATTCGTTATCAGGAAGTTCCTCATCATCCTTAACAGGATTCATTGTGCCATAATCCACCATTTTATTATATATCATATGAGACGCCGATACTTTAAGCGCCTCCATTCTTGTGATACCGGCAAGCGTTGCCCCGTTTTCAATTGCAGTGCGAATTATCCAGTCTCTCATCTCCATGAATCCAATCCTCCCATCGCCCTTGTTTTGACCATATTCCCTGTTGGGCAAGAAAAGGTCTTCGAACAGCCTATTCCAAAGCCTATTCACTTAAATTTATTAAGCAGGCCTTTTTCATTAAGAAATTCCACCACCCGGGTCGTTTCCCCGGCCCCCATGGTGCCGCCCAATGAAACCGCAACAGAACAGGCCTCCAATATTTCCTCCACAGTTGCACCGACTGCCAGAGCGTGATCGGTCTGGAAGAGTACACAGGACCGACAGCCATGAACAAGGGCACCTGTTAAGGCCATGAGCCGTTTGATTTTCCCGGGCAGCGCCCCATCCTTATAGACCTCAATGGGCAATGCATCATATGCTTTTCCAACTTCGGGAAGGCATTTTCTGTAAAGATCCCACATGTCTCCGATCTGATCGTGAAGTTCCGACTGATGTGCCATTTTCCTCTCCTTTTATTTAGGGTTTGATTTTTAATTAAAATTACTATAAATAAATTGAATAGAAAAATGAAATAAATTGATTAAAACAATAAAAATCATAGATAGTAGTGAATCATGCATATTCCCATAGACCTTTTAAACACCTTTGTGGTGCTAACTGAAACAAGAAATTTCACACTGGCCGGCAAACGGATCCACAAATCCCAGTCCGCCGTCAGCATGCAGATCAAGCGCCTGACCGAAACCGTGGGAAAACCCCTGATCGAGATGGAGGGGAAAAAGGTTCGATTAAGCCCCATGGGAGAATTGGTGCTGGAACATGCCCAAAAAATTCTAAGCGTTCATGATGCTGCCATGACAGCCATCAACAAGTTGGAGCTGAAAGGAAGGGTGAGACTGGGTGCCCCGGAAGACTATTGCTCTCTTTTTGTCCCCCAGATCCTGGCGGGTTTTGCCTGGGATTACCCGGATATCCGGGTGGATGTGATCTGCCGACCCAGTGCCCAGCTCTATGGAGATCTGCTCCAGGGAAAACTCGACCTGGCCATCTGCACGGCACTGGATGTTGACGGGGAAAAAATCTTTCAGGACCCTGTTGTCTGGGTGACTCATGACAAAACCGCAATGCTGGAAAAAGACTCCCTACCGCTGGCGGTTTACAGACATGACTGCTTGTACCGGAAATGGGCCATGGAAGCACTCGAAAAAATCAACCGACCCTTCCATGTGGCGTATATGAGCCCCAGCATCTCAGGCATTCTGGCTACGGTGCGGTCGGGTCTTGCCGTGGCACCGGTGGCGCTGAGTGTGGCAGGTGAGGATGTCCAAATAATCGGACCTGAAGACGGATTGCCGGTCCTGCCGATAGCCGATGTCTGCCTGTACGGGACCTGTGATTTAAAAAATCCATTGGTGGCGAATCTGGCAACCCATGTCCGTGAATCCTTTGATACAAGGAGAAAACGCTGTCTTGCCTCTGAAAATTCCAAATAAAATATCCCCTGCAAAAATTACCATTTGCCAGCAAGCATGCATGAATAATACAAGAGTCTATCTTTATGTTCAGCGACTTGTCTGTGCGGGGATATAACAGCCAAGTTTTTTCGAAAACCAAGCGCTTCCGAAAAGCCGCTATCCCCCCCGGGTCGGCGGCAGCGTTTTGTTCAACGAAGCCGCTATCGCGACAGAAAAAACAAAAATCAAGTATACTCCTTAAGTGCCCAATAGCGGGTATGTAAATATCATTTTAATATCAGGAGGAGTATACCATGAAACTCACATTCCACACCCCTGCCAGGAAAGTATAGGGAATTTCCAATATAGATATTTTGATATTAATTCAGAAGGGTAACTGTTTTGATCAGTGTGAATCAAATTCACTCGATGAATCGTATTTAGAATAGATTTTTCTAGCATATTCCATTATGATCAATCCTCAATGAAGAACTATCCCGTTTCTGATATGCAATTCGCCTCCAGACGGCTCTGACTAGTATAGTGCTTATGATGTTCTCCGGGCCTATAAAGATCAATATGGAATAGAACAAAACTTTGGATTTCGGAAAAATACACCTGTTGTCAATTGCGTTTTTCTAATTTGATGACCATGAATGGTTCAATTTCTCGTGACCCCTGACAGAAAATTTTGGACATACTGGATCAAAACAGATAGGGTTGAACCTCCGGCATGTCAGGTACAATGATAAAAAGATGTCCTGTCGGGGGGTATCCGATAATCGAAACCCAGAACTTGTTTTGAGAGAAATCATATGATCAAATCCATGAATGCCGCGTGGTGGGTTCAGCGCTGGGCAGAGCTTCACCCTGAAAAACCGCCGTTATATTTGAAGAAACCGTCCTCAATTATAAAGATCTCTGCAAAGAGCGGACCGGACGAGCTGCTGGCTGCTGTCCATTGGTATTGAAAAAGGGGACAGAGTGGCAGCAATGCTGGACAACTGTCTGGAGTTCCTCGATTTATTTCTGGCATGCTCCAGGCTGGGTGCCATTTTTGTCCCTATTAATTTCCGTATTACCTCGCTGGAACTGGATTATTTCATCAAGAACTGCAGGCCCAGGCTCTTTGTTTATGGAGACGATTTCTCAGAGGTTGTCAATTCTCTCAGGATCGACAGCTATCTGCCCCCCATTTTGGTGTCTGTGGTAGGAAACAGCCAATATGTCAATCGTTATGATTTTTCTGAGGAGACGGTTAAATTTGAAGGCCAGCAGGTATATTTGACCCGGTCTCTTGCCCCGTCCGATCCTGAAGAACCCCAGGTCATCATGTATACTTCAGGAACGACGGGAAAACCCAAGGGCGCGGTTCTATCACACAGGAAAACGTTTTTTAACTGTTTAAATGCAGATATTTTTTTCGAGCTCCATTTCAGAGATATCATGTTGATTTTCCTGCCACTTTTTCATTCAGGCGGGTTGTTTATTCAAGCGGCTCCAACCTTTTACAAAGGCGCAACCCTTGTTCTTCATCGGAAATTCGATCCCGTGAAAATATACACAGATATTGAAAAATACCGTGTAACAAAATTTTTGGGAGTTCCGACCGTTTATCGGGAATTGCTGAAAGTTCCTCCTGAAAAAAGGTCTGATATCTCGTCACTCAGGGTTTGCGCCGGAGGTGGAGAAAAATTGACAGAGGATCTGGTCAAAAAAATGTTTTGAGGCTGGACTGGCATTTCGTCAGATTATGGGACAGACAGAAACCTCCATTCTCCTATGGGCATCTGAGAAAGATCCATTGAAGAAGCCCGGAACAGTCGGGAGACCAGTGTTTCATGCAGAAGTCTCAATTCTGGATGAAAAAGGGAACTCAACAAAGCCAGGTGAAACAGGAGAAATTGTCGTACGCGGATCAATTATGATGAAGGAGTACTGGCAGGATCCAGTTAAAACGGATGAAACCATTAAAAACGGGTATCTGCATACCGGAGACCTTGCCCGGATGGATGAAGACGGCTTTTTTTACCTGGCCGGCCGGTCCGGGGACATGTACATATCAGGCGGTGAGAATGTGTATCCAGCGGAAGTGGAACAGGTGCTCAAGACACACCCGGATATTGAAGAGGTTGCGGTGGTCGGTGTTCCTGACGAAAAATGGGGTGAAACAGGACACGCATTTGTCACTAAAACCGCTTCATCTTCTTTAAGTGAAAGCGATGTGATCGCGATCTGCGATGGAAAACTTGCAAAATATAAATGGCCGAAAAGGATAAGTTTTTGCAGTGATTTTCCCCGCACCTCGTTAGGAAAAATTAAAAAGCCCGAACTGATCAAAAATTATGGAATTGAGAAATGAATCCAAAAAACTGTTAAAAGGGAAGAAAATCCTTATTGTTGATGACGAGGCGTATGTCCTGGATTCTTTGATCGAGTTGTTGGATATGTGTCTAATAGATACCGCATTGTCTTTTGAAGACGGGAAAAAACGGCTTGAAGATCATGACTATGACATTGCCAGACTGGATATAATGGGCGTAAAAGGGTTTGAACTGCTGAAAGTTACAAATGATCGCAGGATTCCGGCGATCATGCTGACGGCAAATGCTCTTTCGGAAGAGAACCTGAAAAAATCCGCAAAGGATTGTGCCGCCTATTTCGCGCCCAGGGATAAAATGGCGGATATCGATTTATTTGTCGCAGATGTCTTTATGCATTGGAAAAGAAAAGAAAAAAAATACCTGTGAAAAATGGCTTCACCGACTCAGCGGATATTATGACAGCCGATTCCAAGGAACAAATTTGAGAGACCAGGAAAAAATTTCGGTGATTATTTTTATCAGGCTTGAGGTCATCACGGAAATCGGATACAAATGAAAAACAAGAACCTTGAATAAGGGCATATTCGGACATCAGGCTTGTACTTTTGGAAAATCAAGACTTTGGCCGGAATAGGTGGCTTTAAGCCAATCAAACAAGTTTAAGAATACTTTATGTGTGTAACTTAAAATGTGCAAGCTCATTCGAACCTGCTGTATTTGTTGTGCTTTTATCTAAAAGTTGGTGAGCTTGAATGCTTGTAACCGGCTGAATTTAAATAGATTCCAAAATTGATCTGCAATTTTTAGGTGTTTTTCATGAATGCCACGGAGATTTCAACTGGTAAATCCAAAATGAAGAATTGAGAAATTAGCGGATGAAGCATACAGCCAATAGATATTTTCCAAGATGGATAGCCTTTACTGTCACGTGTATCCTGTTTCTTTTTATTGTTTTTGGCGCTTGGTTTTTTCAGGTTCAGGAAAAACAACAACGTGAATCTGCTGAAGCGAACCTTTTGGCCATTGCTGATCTCAAGGCCGGCCAGATTGTTAACTGGCGGAATGAAAGGCTTTCTGATGCAAAAGTTCTTATGGGGCGAATTGATCTCATCGATTCCATAGAACGCTATTTTTCTTATCCAACTGAACAGGAAAAGGCTATAATACTTCGACGTCTGCAATCTGTCAAAGAATCTTATGGATACGAGGATATTCTTGTTGTCAAAATTGAAAAACAGATTGTTCTCAGCTTGGGTTCCGAAGTGGGGTTGTGTTCGGCATATGCTCAGGTTCTGGATGAGGCCGTTAAAAAACGCAGCCCCATGTGGACTCCTTTACACGCCATCCATGATGGTTCTTTTCCCCATTTATCGGTTATTGTTCCTTTGTTGGAAAAAAAAGTTCCAGGAATCCGATAGGCGCCCTTGTACTGGTATGTGACGCTGCCCAGTTCCTTTACCCACTTATTCAATCCTGGCCGACACCAAGCACCACGGCAGAAACGCTTCTGGTCCGTCAAGATGGAAACGATGTGCTCTTTTTGAACGATTTGCGTCATCAGAAAGACTCTGCCTTGAAACTCAGAATCGATTTGTCTCGGGAAGATCTACCTGCGGCCAAAGCTGTAAAAGGGATCACTGGAATTGTTGAAGGCAAGGATTACCGTGGGGTGGAGGTCATTGCCGCCATTCTTTCGGTTCCGGATTCTCCATGGTTTATGGTTTCCAAAATGGATGCCTCTGAGGCTTTTGCCGAATGGCACTTTCGATCGATTATGATCCTGGTATTCATCCTGGGTATGGCGGTTCTCATAATAGCGGCGGGTCTTTTTGATTTGGCAGCGAAGTCTCAAAACCTATTATAAAGAGCTGTATCAATCAGAGTTTGTTTTGAATAAAGCCCTGAATTTTTATCGAATAACCCTGCACTCTATTGGAGACGCAGTGATTACCACTGACGACAAAGGCTGTGTGGAATTGATGAACCCGGTAGCCGAAATGCTCACCGGTTGGAAGCAAGGGGAAGCAAAAGGACAATACTTGAACGAAGTGTTTCATATCATTGATGAAGAGACACGCCGTCCCGTTGACGATCCCGTAAAAAAAGTCTTCAAGGAAAAAAAAGTGGTAGATTTGACCAACCATACCCTTCTCATCAATAAAGATGGCCGTGAATTCCCAATTTTGGACAGCGGTGCACCCATTGTTATGGATGATGGGCAGATCGCTGGAGTTGTTCTGGTGTTTCAGGATGATTCCAAACGTAGAGAGTCTCAAAAGATCATTAAAGAAAAACGAAAAAAAATACCGCTCCTTAATTGAGTATTCGTCAGACCATATATTTATGCTGAATCTTGAAGGAATCTATATAGCAAGCAATGATCGTATCGATGCGTTTGATATCCGGTCCGGTGAAAAATTTGCCGGCAAGTCGATAGGCGAAGTCTATGAACCTGAGGCGGCGTTTTTTTATCGGAGCAAACTTGACGAAGTGATTACCAAAGAAACTCCTGTCGATTTTGAACATGAAATGAATACCCCCAGGGGCTTACGATATCATCATGACACACTGTACCCGATTTATCTTAATGAAAAGCTGTGGTCCATCGGCGGTATTTGCCGTGATATTACTAAACAGCGCCGGCTTGAAAAAGAACATTTAAAGCTCCAGCAGGAGTTGCATCAGTCTCAAAAGATGGAAGCGATCGGCACACTTGCCGGCGGAATTGCCCATGACTTTAACAATATTCTTTCTTCCATTCTCGGATTCAGCCAGCTGGCGCTTGATAAAGTTGAAAAAAACACAGAACTTGAAGACGATCTCCAGGAAGTCCTTTCCGCTGGAAACCGTGCCAGAGAGCTTGTCAAGCAGATCCTTAGTTTTGCCCGAAAGTCAGAAGAGGAGACCAGACCGCTGCAACCGGGTATCATCATAAAAGAGGTTACTAAATTTCTGCGGTCATCTATTCCCACGTCAATCGAAATCAGGCAGACGGTTAACAGTGACTCTTTCATCATGGGCAACCCGACCCAGATCCACCAGATACTGATGAATCTCTGCACCAATGCCGCACATGCCATGGAAGATCATGGCGGCGTACTTGAACTCAGCATTCAAGACATCTCCTTTGAATCCGGTTCCAGAAAAGAAATCATTGATTTGAAACCGGGAGATTATGTCCAGATCAAGGTGTCAGATACCGGGGCAGGCATTCCTGACGACCTTATCGACTTGATTTTCGATCCTTTTTTTACAACAAAAGGGATTGGCGAGGGGACCGGGATGGGGCTTTCCGTGGTTCACGGCATTGTTGAAACCTATGGCGGAAAAATTACGGTTGACAGCTATCCCGGCAAAGGGTCGACGTTCACAATATATCTGCCAATCACAAAAAAACGCCGATTGGATCGCACTGAAAGGGCCGAAAACCTGCCTTCAGGTTCAGAGAAGATCCTTTTTGTGGATGATGAGGCATCGCTTGCCAAAATGGTGAAGCTGATTCTGGAACAACAGGGATATTCTGTTGAAATAGAGACCAACAGTGTCAATGCGCTGAAATTGTTCCAGTCAAACCAAAAGAATTTGATTTGATTATTACGGACATGACCATGCCGGGCATGACTGGAGATAAGCTGTCAATTGAGTTGATGAAAATACGACCGGATATCCCGGTCATTTTATGCACGGGCCACGGCAAGAAGATATCTGATAAAACCTTAGGTGAAATCGGTATCAAAGCGTTCGTATACAAACCGATTATGAAGGCTGATCTGGCGGAAATCGTTCGGAAAGTGCTGGATGATTCCAAAGTATAGGCAATTCTTTCTGCGGGTCTTCTAAACCGTATTTCAAAACAATGCCCCCCTCATTTTATGTTCCCCACGTTTTGTATCCCAGACGTCCACGACAAGCTGGCAGGTTTTGAGAAAGGTGACATATCATAGCACGACAGAGATTATCCCTATTCCCGGATGTGTCAAAGCGGTGGCATTTTCGGCATATCTGATAAAATCCGCTGCTGTCTTTGTGTCAGGTATGCGGTTGGATTCAGGGGAGACCATTTGTGTGGACTGGGCAGGATGGCCGCCATCCACGCAGCCTGATCCGGGCTCAGACCCGCGGCGGTGGTGTTGAAATAACGATGGGCTGCAGCCTGAGCCCCCAGAATGCCGGTGCCCCAGTCCACGGCATTCAGATACATTTCCAGGATACGGGATTTGTCCCATATCAGTTCCATGAGAATTGCATACCAGACCTCTCCCAGTTTACGTACCGGATTACGGGTAGCCGGCAGAAAAATGGATCGGGCCGCCTGCATGGTGATGGTACTGGCGCCTCTGAGAGATTTTCCTTTCAGTACATCATTAATGACAACCTTTATTTCCTGAAAATCCAGGCCATGGTGGGTGAGAAACCGCTGGTCTTCCCCGGCCATAACTGCCTGGTGCAGATAGAGGGAAATGTCTGACAGGTCCCGCCATTCATAGGTATGCGCCACATAGGGCGTATCAAACCAGTGGTGTCGAAGCCGTTCCCACATCATGTTGATGGTGAAAGGCAGCGCAATGTATTTCAGGGCCAGCACTTGAAAAAGAGACAGGACAATCAGAACCAGAAAACATTTTATCAGTGTTTTGGTCACCCATCCGGTGATGGACCGCCATAATGCTTTTTTTTTCTTGGCTTTCATGATTTTACTTGAATCGTACCGGCAATCCCGACAGTTGTCAATCCGGTCCGGCCATGGTATAGGCACGGGCATAAAAGATCGATCTTGAAACGTGAACCCAAAGTGCGGCATAAATTATCATGACATACAATTTTGATCCGGAAAAATGGTATGATAATGAGTTCTACCTGCTTCAGTTAAAGCGCAGACAAGGAAAACTTGACCAGGAGGAGTACGAACAGGCCTTGACCGATCTGGACCGTCGCATGGACGAAATGTGGCAGCGCCTGGACGGGGCTTATCAGGTCAATCAGGAGAGATGACCGGTGTGAACGCCATGACACCGGGGTGAGACACGGATAATTCCGCTCAATGTGCCCTGGCAGTAAAACCCCATCATGCCGATATTTCCGGCCATCTGCAGGGTGTTTGACAAAAGTCCGGAACCGATCAGTATTTGTTTCAGTGGGATAACGCCAGACAACATACGGGCGTTGATCATGATACTGGTGCAGCAGATACAGGGCTTTGCCGGTGGCAGCGGCTGCCCGGCCGTCAACGGTGGTAGAAAAAGAATTGTCGATCCGTTCTTCATTCTCCAGATGGATTCATGAAATATTCTGTCTAACCAAAGCATGGGGATTGTAGATGCCCACCAAAGATTTCCGGGTGACAAGCCAGATTGTATCATCTGCACCGGGACTGATATTTACCACCGCATCACAATCACTAAAGGCTGTAATGACTTGTCACCGCAGCCTTTAGTGAAACACTTTGGTCGATGGTGAGTTTCCACCATGGATAATACCAGCTGCCTTGCTTCTGTGCTTTCACATGAATCAAATTCTGGCTTCCATCAACCATGACCAGACCATCCTGATTGTCAAGAAATGCATAAACTCCGCCCAAAAGACTTCCCGTCTCCACAGAAAGCTTTGCCAACTCTTCTCCGTCCCGGTGTCTGAGAAGACGGATCATCGGCGCTCTGTTCAGCATACTGGTGCTCAGGACAAACGGTTTGCCATCCGACCGGATTAGTACGGTGGGGCAGGCCGCCAAAAAAAACTGCTGACCGCCGTCACATCATTTTCACCCGGCCCGGGAATCGGTGTCGTATCAGAAGATGCAATGTCCCCATGCATACTGGAAGTACCCGGCGAAATCCATGAGATCATCAATCCTTTTATTATTCAAACTTTTTGCAAGATACAGCTTTTTGTTGTAACGTTATTTTTGAGAAACTTTTTGCAGATACAATTTGAATTGTTGAATCTTGGGGCTGTTACCTCTGTGCAAGTATGATTGAAGTTTAATGAAAATAATCATGGCAGCATTACTGATCCGCACATGAACTTGTTGGGTGACGTCGACATAAGGTGATATGGCAATCATAGCAACACTTAAACAGCGTGTACGTGATCTCAAGGCGGAAACCTTTGCTCTTTACCTCGCTGCACGCGACCCGAGAACACCATGGTATGCAAAGTTCTTGTTGCAGGTATCGTCGCCTATGCCTTCAGCCCCATTGATCTGATCCCTGACTTTGTGCCGGTTCTGGGCTATCTGGATGATCTCATTCTGATACCATTAGGCATTGCCTTGGCTATCAGGTTGGTCCCTCATCAAGTCCTAACGGAGTGCCGAGTGCGAGCACAGGAAGCTATCCGGAAAGGAAAACCCGTTAGCCTGGCTGCAGGTGCGGTAATTATCGCAATCTGGCTCATTTTGGCTGCGCTTTACATCGGATGGGTCTATGATGTATTTAAAATGAAATCGTGAGCATGCCCAACTGATTGTCTATTTGCCAGAGGATGAACTATAGTCGACACCTCGTTAAAAATAGGGGTGGCCAGATCTTCCCTGGGATTAACACCAATTAATCCAAAAAGACAAGCGGTAAAATGACCACCCAAGAGAAACTGATCAAATGTAAACTGAGGATACTCGAACCTGCTGAATATCTCAAAAACGTATCCCAAGCCTTCAAAATAAAAGGAATATTCTGCCAGCACTTCTATGACATCAAAAAAGCCTATGATGAGCACGGGATTGAAGAGTTAAAAGAGAAAAGCGGTGCTTAAAGTGTGCCCGTAGCTCAGCTGGATAGAGCATTGGACTTCGAAGCCTAAAATTAAAATTTTCAAAATCTGCAATAAAAATAAATCGTTAAATTTCAAGAGGAATCATGTCGGAGCGTGCCCTGATTGAACTTTATCAAACGGTGGTACCCAAAAAAAACGATATAATCAAATCATGATGAACTATCGAATTTTTAGAATCAATAGCATTGATTTAAGGACCCTTAAATCCATTAAAATATCAAGTTTAAGGGATTGGGGGGGGACGTCGATAAAACAGACAAATCCAAATTTTTATCCTAATAAAGACTCCCAAGAACAAACAAGGGCTCTCTGTAATCTTTGGGCTGTTGTGATAAGAATATTGGTTTGCCCGGCTTCAATCTTTTGGACCGTCCTTATGTTTAACTGAGCAAGCTCAGCAAGTTTTCCTGCGTAATATTTCGTGCCATCCTTTCCCGGCGTAAGTTGCTACCGAAACATTTTAATTCTGTTTTAATTTTATTCTCGTCCATACGTCCCATTATGCCGTATAAAAAACATTGACAACACGGCATAATAGGGCGTAATGAATAAAGTACACTAGGCTATAAAAAAGGGAAATACTATAGCATGTACTATTATTGGCAGCATTGAGGTGTTTGAGAGTTCAGCAATTTCTTTTGGCCTTCACGGCTTCCCCCCCCAAGACAGAAAGCCTGGCAATCGCGACGTATATAAATTTGAAAGAGCCGGAGGGTAGATTTCGTCTCTGGTTAAATCCTGTAATTAATCATCCAAGGAGAGTAACAATGGAAAATAATAAAATAAAATTCCGTACAGTGTGTGCCTGGTGTGATTGCCTGATTTCTGAAAAAGAGTGCCTCAAAACAGAAAATCGTCTAGCCCTGTCGCAAAATGGCGTAATTATCAGTTACGATATATGTGTAAGGTGCCATAGAAAACTCGACAAGCCTTCTGGTTTAAAGCATAAGGAAGAGAACGATGTTTGATTTCTTAGATGATTTTTTTCAGATGGATCGAAATCGGTATTATCAGAGGCTTGAGCGAGGAACTGGCCAACGAAGAACTTGAGTGCCGCAGTCTTGAAGCCGAATGCGAAACAGACGAAGAAGAAAAATAATTCCACAACCCTTCAATCCCTTTCTATTCAAGCATTCTCTACCCCACAGTTCATAAATTCACCCAGGTATTAATGTGATCTCACTCACATAGAAAGACATTTTCCCGACTTTTAACCATCAGTAGTGATTCTTATTACTGTCTCTCCAGTCCCGTGTGAATAACCCCATGGCATCCATTGAAACCTTCAGTAGACGGTTTGGTCTGTCCCAGAATGAAGCGGAGATAGTCAAGAAGGCCTTTTGAATGGAACCTGGAGACACATTGTTCTACGTCATTAACGCATTCACAGCCGCAGCCAAGGCAGATTGGTTTGGCCACAGCGGACGTGTATAAATTCGAAAAAGCCGGTGGCCAGCTCCTTTCCATGGTCAAGTCATAGTTCTCGTTTATGTAGCCCTGTAATGATCAGAATTGCAGGGCTTTATTATTCACAACTCTCAATCTCACGGAGGAAAAATATGGTTTATGAAATCAGATGCAGTTGGTGCGGAATACTGATCGGCACCAAAGAAAAAGAAGAAAACGAATTCGCAGTGGCCATGAAGATAGAGGGGTTCCTGTATCCCACTCGATATGCGCAAATTGCAAAAAAGCCGTGTCAAAAGAATATGGACTGAATCAAGGAGGGAAAAACAATGGATAGTATATACACCTGCCCATCATGTGGGAAATGTTATACACGCCGCCATACGCCGGAGTCATACATCGGAAACAATTGTTTTGAATGCTCTTTCTGGCTGGGGAAAACTGACTACCCGGATTACATTAAAGAACACCAGGTCATCATCAACGGTGAGCATTTTATGCTGGGCGAAACCGAAGGTCCTTTTCGGGGTTTCGGTGGCAGGAGGTTCAAAATTCAGTTCTTTGATGGCCGTATCATCGAGACCACCAACCTTTGGGGGCAGGGTCCTATCCCGGAGCTCTTCAGGCATATGCTGCCGGACAATGCTGTGTTCCTGCCTGTGGATGAAAATCAGCGTTTGGAGGTGCCTATGTTTGATTTCGACTGGTTTGATGACCCCGTATATCCCTGGATGATTATTGGTCCGCTTTCAGAAGAATTGCCTGATGAAGAGCGGGAACGCCGTCAGCTTGAAGATGATATTGATCAGGATGATGACGAATAGTTGCAGTTAACGTATTGTAATCATGGTAATTAAAGTAGTTCTCATCCCGTAGCACCAGAACCCGGTGCCTACCCAGTATCACCCAAGGCCCAGTGCCAACCAGGCAGCATTTAGCCGGTATTGTTTATCGGTCAATCACCAACGCGCAGTGCTTATCAGTTAAATTGCTGTGCTCATCAAAGCAATACCCATAATTCAATGCCAATCCCATAGTCCCATTCCAGTATTCCGCTTTCTTGATGGGTCTTTTCTTGACCCTTGTCTTTTTGGAGGAGGTGCTTGGGGTGGGGCTATGGTTTATCCTATGCTCGTGGGCTGGATCAAAAGTTTATGGGTGAGGCTTTTATGGCCCGCCCGCTGAAAATCCGACGATAGACGACGTGGACGATAAATCATCAAAAACTATTTTGGCAATGGGGAGGGGACTGGCGGAATTGATGCTCGTCCCCTTACCCAAATACCCAGTGACACCTTTCTAAAGTAGTGTTTCTCATACCAGGGATTATTATTCTCTCCAATGTTGTGGCTGATTCAGTACCTTGGAACATTTCACTTTTCCCTTGGCTTTACCAATAATCCCTGGAGAAAGTTCTATTACCATCCAGGCTCCAGCAAACTCTTCTGGAATGTAATATGGTGCTTCAAAACCCAGGCTTTTAGCATCATTGATAAATCCTGATCGTGGATAATAATCAATGTGTCCTAATACGAAAACGAGATCAATTCCTGCTTCTTTCAGTTGGCGCAATCCTTTTTCAATAAGACGACCACCGACCCCAGTTGATTGACAATCTGGTAATACTGCAAGTGGTGCTAAAATTTGAGCTTCAACATCTACCGGACAATCGGTGATAGTCACTTTTGTAAACAGGACATGTCCAATAAGTTTTTCGTTTTCTAAGGCAACAAAAGAGTGGATTGGCATTGCAGTTTCATCGTCAAATAAATCGTGTACGAGATTGACTATTCCTTGAGCTTTTTCTGCCCCTTCTGTTTTTCCGAATTCGGCTTTGTGAATATTTTCTATTTTTGCCTGTTCTTTTTTGTTTGATATTCTGATTTTCAATGTATTTTCCTTTGAATTTAATTGAACTGTATTCAAAACAACACTATTCTGACAAAATGAAATAAATTTCAACTTTGAATGAAAAGGCATTACGAATAAAAGGCAACACAGAAAAGGCGAGTGCTATAAGATTTCCGAACGGAAAATGTTACTGCACCCCTAAAAAAGCATGAAGGGCTATACTAAAATTTCACACCAGTACATTTCTGATCATCTTTTATCAGTAGCGCCCTGGTACAATATCCAAAAATTTAGAAAACAAAAAAAACCTTTTATAAATGATATTATTAATATTGAAGTCTCATATCACCATGGATATATGGCTGTCAATTACCTGACTCAATAAACAGATGAGAAATCTTAATATGTGGATTTA
>LQAJ01000266.1_pt1 | contig 15114 bp, 17 predicted proteins | sample 1535811 | NCBI WGS metagenome assembly LQAJ01 (sample SAMN04331587, study PRJNA305678) | bioreactor metagenome | isolation source: bioreactor_6 inoculated with Wadden Sea sediment 2nd replicate of a... | place: Germany: Wadden Sea, Janssand Flat
CGCGGCCTGGCGGAAAGCCGGAATCGGGCACAGCGCCTGGTGATGGCCGGAGAGGTGCGGGTGGATGGTGAGATGATCCACAAGTCCTCAACCCTGATCAGCGAAGATGCCCAGATTGAGGTGAAAACACCCCCCAAGTATGTCTCACGCGGCGGTCATAAGATCGAAGCCGCGCTGGCGGCCTTCCAGGTCCCTGTGGAGGGGAAGGTTTGTGCGGATGTGGGCTCATCCACCGGCGGCTTCACTGACTGCCTGCTGCAAAACGGCGCGGCAAAGGTCTATGCGATTGACGTGGGTTATGGCATTCTGCACTGGAAGCTGCGCCAGGATATTCGGGTGGTGGTGATGGAGCGGACCAATGCCCGCTATGTAGATTCTTTGCCTGAACCGGTGGAACTGGTGGTGATTGATGCTTCTTTTATCTCGCTGGGACTGATCCTGCCGGCGGTAAAGAAATGGTTCGCAGATGACAGCGGCCAAACCGTTGCCCTGATCAAACCCCAATTTGAGGCTGGTCGGAAGGCCGCCGCGGTTCATGCCGGTGTGATTAAGGATGAAGCCGTCCACCGAAAAGTTCTGCGAGATACCCTGGATGAGGCCCTGAACCTGGGATTCTGGCCAGTGGGGTTAATTGCTTCTCCGATCAAGGGCCCCAAGGGCAATGTGGAATTCCTGGTGGACCTGCGCCTGGCGGAAACTGCCAAGAAACCCAATTTGGAAGCGATGATCCGCACAGCACTTCAGCAATTACCGGATTGATTTGAAATGGGTTATACTCTGTTGATATGAAAGAAAACGTAAGAAACTTCTGCATTATTGCCCATGTGGACCACGGGAAATCAACCCTGGCGGACCGCATGCTGCAACTTACACACACCGTAGCCGACCGCGATATGACCGAGCAGATCCTGGATAGTATGGACCTGGAGCGGGAAAAAGGCGTCACGATCAAGGCCTCAGCCGTGCGCATGAATTATGACGCGGCAGATGGCAAGTCTTATGAGTTTAACCTGATTGACACCCCCGGGCACGTGGACTTCAATTATGAGGTCAGCCGGGCGCTGGAAGCCTGTGAAGGGGCGGTGCTGGTGGTGGATGCCACCCAGGGGATTGAGGCACAAACGCTGGCAAACCTCTATCTGGCTTTGGAAGCCAATCTGGTGATTATCCCTGTGATCAACAAAATTGATCTGGCTTCAGCGCAGACGGATATGGTCGTGGAAGACATTCACAACCTGTTGGGAACCCCTGAGGATGAGATCATCCGCATTTCCGCCAAGACCGGCGTAAATGTGGAACAGGTGCTTGCTACCATTGTGGAACAGGTGCCCCCACCGAAGGGCGAGGACGAAACGCCGCTGGAAGCCCTGTCTTCGATTCGCATTATGACTCCTATAAGGGCGTGGTGGCTTATGTGCGTGTTTTCAATGGTACGATCACGTCCGATGATTCTCTGCTGATGATGTCCACCAAGGTTAAAACCTCGCCGGTGGAAATCGGTGTGTTTGCTCCAATTATGAAACCGATTAAATCGTTAAGGTCCGGGGATGTGGGTTATATTGCCACAGGTCTCAAGACTGTCTCAGAGTGCCGGGTTGGTGACACGATCACTTATGCAACCAATGGCGCGGCCCAACCGCTGCCGGGTTATAAACAAGCCAAACCGATGGTCTTTGCCGGCGTCTATCCCACGGAAGGGGAGGATTACCCTGACCTGCGGGATGCGCTGGAGAAGTTGCAGCTCAACGACGCCTCGCTGACCTTTGAACCGGAAACCTCGGAAGCGCTCAATTTCGGCTTTCGCTGCGGGTTCCTGGGGCTGTTCCATATGGAGATCATCCAGGAGCGGCTGGAACGTGAATATGACATGGACGTTGTCTTCACGGCGCCCTCCGTGCAATATCGGGTGGGTCTGGTCACCGGGCAAGAGGTTGTGATAGCTTCTCCCGCTGAACTGCCGGATGAAGCAACGATTACTGAGATCCGAGAGCCCTGGATGGACCTGACGATCTTCACCCCGACGGATTATTACGGCGTGGTGATGGATCTGGTTCGCAAGAAACGGGGCATTTTGTGGAGCAGGAATATCCTTCTCCTAACCGGGTGCAGATCCATTTTGAGCTTCCACTCTCGGAATTGATCGTCGATTTCTTTGATCAATTGAAGTCCGGTACACGGGGTTATGCCTCGATGGATTACCAGTCAAGGAATATCGCAAGGAAGACCTGGTGAAACTGGAGATTCTGGTCAATGGAGAGCCTGTGGACGCGCTGACGGCTATTGTGCATAAGCAGGACGCTTATCACAAAGGCCAGGCGCTCGTTTCCCGGCTGAAGGAATTGATTCCCAGGCAGCTTTTCGTGGTCCCGATCCAGGCTTATGGCATGGGACGGGTCATCTCGCGGGCCAATGTCAAAGCGATGCGCAAGGACGTTTTGGCCAAGTGCTACGGCGGTGACATCACCCGTAAGAAGAAGCTGCTTGAAAAGCAGAAGAAGGGGAAACGCCGGATGAAGATGGTTGGGAGCGTGGAAATCCCCCAGGAAGCCTTCATGGCGATTTTGAGGTTGGATCAGTCGTGATCGTAAGCAAAAACCAGCGCCTGTTGGGGAAGATCTTGGAGATGGCTCATCCCGCTGGCGATCAGTGCCCTGGCGATCGGGTTGGTGCTGCGCCAGGTTGGTTTTCCCAATTTGTCGCAAACCTTTCAAAACTCCGCTGGCAGGTCATTGCCTTGGCCTCGCTGGTCTATTTCGTCAGCCTGTTTGCGCGGGTGTTCGCCTGGTATATCCTCCTGCAGAAACGGGTTTCCTTCAAAGATGCTTTCTTTGCGTTGAATGCCGGTTATTTGCTGAACAATGTCTTTCCTTTTCGCTTAGGCGAGATTGGTCGCGCCCTCCTGCTGGATCGCCCGGAAGGACCAAGGCTTTTGAGGTGCTGTCCAGCGTGGTGATGGAACGTGTTTTCGATGTCTTTTTGGGGGCCGTTTTCGTCCTGGCCACGCTGCCCAGGGTGATCGGTGGGGATTTTGACCAGTGGTTGATCTGGCTGGCACTAATCCTGACCGTGGTGGGACTGGTTGTCCTGTTCCTGATGGCTCGTAATCATGAGCGGATCAATGGGCGGGTGGCAAAATGGGGGGAGCGTTCAGCATGGGTCAAAAACAAGTTATCCCCGCGTGTGGCAGAATTGCTAACCGGGTTGGCAGTGCTCAAATCCCCCAGCGCATTTCTTTTGGCTTTTGGCAGCCTGGCACTCAGTTGGGTGATCTCATTTGGCGAGAATTACATCATTTTCAACCAGCTTCACCCCAGCCCACCCTTTTGGTGGATGATCTTTGTGCTCAGCATGGCTGCTTTTGGGGCTGCTTTGCCTTCGGCGCCGGCCGGACTGGGCGTATTTGAGGGGGTGATGGTGACAGCTTTTGCCCTGCTGGGTGTGAATGCTGACCTGGCCTTCACCCACGCGGTTGTGATCCATGCCCTGGCGATACTCTTTACCGGCGTTCTGGGACTGATTGGGTTACGGCTGCAGGGACAGGCTCTGGTTTCGCTTTACCAACGTGCTGTGCATAAGACTCCTGCTCAGATTGAAGGGGAGTGAGTACGATGCGAATTCTGATTGCGCTGACGTATTACGAACCGAATAAATCCGGCCTGACGATCTATGCCGTGCGGGAAGCGCGTGCCCTGGCGGCATTGGGCCATGAGGTCACGGTGATGACTTCGCAGTTTGAGCCGGACCTGCCGCTTGAGGAAATGGACCAGGGTGTAAGGATCGTCCGGGTGCCGGTGGCATTCAAACTTTCAAAGGGTGTGGTGATGCCCCGTCTGCCAGGGTTTGCATGGCGACTCCTGAAAGATGCAGATGTGGTCAATTTGCATCTGCCGCAGGTTGATTCAGCGCTGATCACGCTTTTTGCCAAATGGCAGCATAAACCGGTGGTGCTGACCTATCACTGTTATCTGGATATGCCCCGGGCCCTGATCAGTCGCCTGGCTGGGTGGGCGGTGCATTTTACGAATTGGCTATCCATTCAATGGGCAGATGTGATCGTGCATAACACCCGGGATTTTGCGGAACATTCCCCCTTCCTGAAACGTTATTTGGAAAGGCTGGTTGTGATCCAGCCGCCAATTGTGGTTGGCACGGCGAGTGAAGCCGAGATGGAACAGTTTAAGCAGAAGATCAACTACCAACCTGGTGACCGGATCATCGGGATGCTGACCCGCCTGGCAGCGGAAAAGGGCGTGGAGTATCTGGTGGAAGCCTGCCGGGTATCATGGCGGCTGTTCCCGAGGCACGAGTGGTCTATGGTGGTAACTATCTGAACGTTTTCGGTGAGGAGCTTACCGTGATCGGATCCTGCCGATGACGGATGCGCTGGGTGACCGCTGGCAGTTTTTAGGCATTGTGTCGGACGCTGAAAAGCGAGCCCTATTCGAGCTCAGCGACGTGCTTGTGCTGCCCAGCACCAACAGCACGGAATCCTTCGGGATGGTGCAGGTGGAAGCGATGACCTGCGGGACGCCCGCAGTGGCAACTGACCTGCCTGGGGTGCGTCAGCCGGTGCTATCTTCCGGCATGGGTAAAATCGTGCCGATCCGGGACGCGAAAGCTCTCGGACAAGCTGTGGTGGAAGTGATGCAGGGTGGGGCAGGTTTCATCCGAAACTGTTGCAAAATTAGCAGCGTTCTATGCGCCTGAGACGGTTGCACGGGCTTATGAAACGCTGTTTGAAGAGGTATTATCGAAACATGGTTGAAAAACAAGCATTGGACAAAGCTGCACTCGATCAAATCCTCTGGCGGCATATTTCCAGCCTGCCATACTTCCGCGGATTTCTGCGGGCGGTCGAAGATCGCTTCCTGCAAGAAATCCCGATGACGGAACCGCAGTTGGACCTTGGCTCCTGGGGACGGCCATTTCGCCTCGGTCGCCTTTAGCCACAAACCGGATATCGGCCTGGACCCCTGGGTTGCACCGATGAAGGAAGCCCGCACGCTGGATGCCTACCGGATGCTCGTATTGGGGGAGGGCGCTCAGATCCCAGCGGCGGATGCAAGCTTCTATACAGTGACCAGTATTTCCGTGCTGGAACATATTCCCGAGATTGACCCAGTGATCGCCGAGGTCGCCCGGGTGCTGCGGCCCGGTGGGCGGTTTGTGTTCTGTGTGCCCAATCACCGTTTCCCAAGCTGTTGTGGGGGCGGCAGTTTTTGGATAAACTGGGACTGCATAAACTGGCGGAGAAATACAGCCGTTTCTTTAATAAGATCGCCCGCCATGCGCACACCGATTCCCCAGAAGTCTGGGAGGAGCGTCTGGCATCGGCAGGGTTGGCAGTGGAACAGACCTGGGATTATTTCCCACCAAAGGCGCTGCATGTGCTGGAATGGGGGCATCCTTTGGGTATTCCCGCGCTCATCAGTAAGGTGGTTTTTGGCAGGTGGGTGTTGGTGCCGACTCGCTGGAACCTCGTTATCCCCTGGGCGCTGACCCGTAAAACCTTGGATAATCCTCGCTCAGAGCAGGGCGTTTGCACTTATTTCATTGCCCGGAGGCCTGCATGAGATTTCTGAAGAAATGGGCTTACTATTTTTGGTCAATTTTGGAGATCATTGGCGGGATTCGCAACTGGCCCGCAATGTTGGGACTGTTATTGCGCCGCAAGGATGTCTCCGAACATGAGGTGATCCTGCGTCATCCGCCCGTTCGCCTGGCGATTCGCGGGGCGATGGACCTTTGGGCGGTCAAAGAGACCTTTTTGGACAAGTTCTACACCAAATACGGTGTGGAGGTGCAGGAGGGTTGGACAGTGGTGGATATCGGCGCAGGGGTGGGCGATTTCTCGATATTGGCTGCGTATAGCCATCCTTCGGTACGAGTGATCGCATACGAGCCCTTTGCCGGGTCTTTTGAGCTTTTGGGAAAGAACATTGCCACAAATCAGATTGAGAACATTTTCCCCTTTGAACAGGCCGTTTGGAGCGAGCGCGGCATGGTCAGTCTGGATCAGTCCACCGGGGAGCCGCTGCAGATTTCCAGCAACCAGGCAGAAGAGGCCAGCAGCGCTGACGCAGCCCGAAGTGTGCCTGCCATCAGCTTGCAGGATGTGCTGGATAAGCAGGCAGTTGAGCGGATTGACCTGCTGAAGCTGGACTGTGAAGGGGCGGAATATCCGATCCTGATGGGGGTATCCCATGAGACCCTTGCCAAAGTGGACCGCATCATTATGGAATATCACGACCTGGATGAGGAGCACAACCACATGACCCTCAGCGCGGCATTGCTTGATGCCGGTTTCCGGGTTTTCTGGTGGGAGAATATCGTCCACGAGGATATCGGTTACCTCTTTGCAACTAGGGAAGGTTAAAAGCCTTCTGCTGCAGAAATCGGCGGGGTTGTCAGGGGTGACATGGTGGAGTATGATATTTTTCGTCAGCCTATCCAGAACGCATTAATTCAAAAACATCCAGGAATTGTTTATGTCTGAATCACAAGATCCGGCGCCAATAACTGAACCCAGCGTGTGGGACCATTTTGTCACCAGGCTGAAGTTTTGGGACCGGCAGGTAACCGAAGAAACCCCACCGGAGCTTCTCGAAGAGCCTGAGAAGAAATCGCATTTTCCCTGGCTGACCTTTGGCGCGCTGATTTTTGCTTTGGTGGCTCAATTGACCCTTGAGCCTTCCGCCGGACGCACGCCCTGGCCTGGACTGGCGCTTTACGCGGTTGCCCTGGTTTGTCTGGTGGCGGCTATCATCCGAAAAGAATGGCAGCTGCCCGCACTCAAGCCCGATTCGGATCAGCCGATGGAAACAGCCTTCAAGGTGCAATACCTTCTGGTGGGCATTGTCCTGGCTGTGTTCGCATTCCTACTGTTTGGTTCCGGCACGATGGGCTTTGTGAATACGATGCTCTGGATCCTCGCGTTGGTCTTCATTTTTATGGCTTTTTGGAAGAGCAAACCGGGACCACGCCTGACCTTAAAGGAACGCTGGGAACAATTCTCAGCGAAGGGCTGGCAGGTGAAGATCACCCGCTGGACGCTGATCGTGCTGGCGGCGGTGGCTGTGATTTTGTTCTTCAACTTCTATCGCCTCGATTCGGTCCCGCCGGAGATGGTCTCCGATCATGCCGAAACCCTGCTGGATGTGAATGACGTCCTGAATGGCTGGCGGCCTACTTTCTTTCCCCGGAATACGGGCAGGGAAATGATCCATTATTACCTGACGGCGGCCTATATGGCGCTGTTTAATTTGGATGTGTCCTTCCTGAACCTCAAAATGGTGGCGGTGTTTACCAATCTGCTGACCTTGCTCTTCATTTATCTGCTTGGTAAGGAGGTCGGGAATAAATGGGTCGGGCTGGGGGCGGCACTGATGGCGGGAATCGCCTATTGGCCGCTATTATTCACCCGTCTGGCACTTCGCATCCCGCTTTATCCGCTCTTTTCCGCGCCGGTGATGTATTTCATGGTCCGCGGGCTGAGGCGACAAAATATCAATGATATCCTGCTGACGGGGCTCTTCCTGGGGATCGGCTTGCATGGGTACACGCCTTTCCGGATCGTGCCGATTTTTGTGGCAATGGGCATATTGATTTACCTGCTGCATAAACCTGCCCGTGACCGGCGGGTGCAGACGCTGTTCGCCCTGCTCCTGATCGTGCTGGTCTCGGTGGTGGTGTTCCTGCCCTGCTGCGTTATTGGTTGGCTGAACCGAGCACCTTTGGTTATCGGGCTTTTTCCCGCCTGACGGGAGGGGAGGTGGCGTTCCAGACCTCGCCGATTGTGATCTTCTTCCAGAACTTCTGGAAGGCGAGCATTATGTTTTTCTGGGATAACGGCGTGATTTGGGCGCATTCCGTCCCGAACCGGACCGGCATTGGAAGTGGTTTCGGGCGCGCTGTATTTCCTGGGAATAGTAGGTTTATTAGTCCGCTATATTCGCAAACGGAACTGGATGGACCTTTTCCTGCTGGTTTCAATCCCGATGCTGCTGATGCCCTCGATCCTCTCCCTGGCCTATCCAGGCGAGAACCCCTGCCTGAACCGCACGGCCGGGGCGATTGTGCCGGTGTTCGTGGTGATCGGGCTGGCGCTGGAGACGACCATTCGGACACTGAAAGAGAAACTGCGGGGACGGATTGGAAAGCTGGTGGTTTATGGCGTGCTGGCTTTCATGCTGATCTGGTCCGCTTTGAATAACTACGATCTGGTGTTCAACCAGTATTACACGCTCTACCGAGATGCCAGCTGGAACACCTCGGAGATTGGTGAGCTTGCCAAGTTGTTCATTGAAACCGAAGGCAGTCCAGAGTCAACCTATGTGGTGGGCTACCCCTATTGGATCGATTCCCGCCTGGTGGCGATCAATTCGGGCTATCCCGGCTGGGATTACGCGATCTTTTCCGACCAGATCCCGGCCACTGTGGAGGACCCGCAGGCCAAGATCTTCTTCCTGAATATCAATGACCAGGAGAATATCAACCTGTTGGAAGAAACCTTCCCCAATGGCACCCTGAAATACTATGATTCGGCGGTGGAATACAAAGACTTTATGATCTACACCGTTCCACCTTTGCAAGGAGAAACCCCTTGATGATGGACTCTTCAAACCAATCTGCAGGGCAGCAGCCTAAGCACTGGCAAAATATCGTTGTCTTCATCGCGCTGATCCTCACTTTAGTGGCGGGTGCGTCATTCCGCCTGGTGGGGGTCAATTGGGACGAGAATCAGCATATGCACCCCGACGAGCGTTTCCTCAGTCTCGTCTGGAATGTGATTGTGCCGGTGGATAATCTTGGGGATTATTTCAATACTGAGACTTCAACCCTAAACCCTGCCAATCAGGGATATGGTTTCTTTGTTTATGGCACTTTGCCATTGTTCATGGTCCGTTATCTCGGGCAGGCGCTGGGGCAGACAGGGTATGACACCATAACGCTCCTCGGTCGTCAGGTTTCTGCCATTTTTGATGTAATGACTGTCTTGTTGGTCTTTGCAATCGGCCTGCGATTGGCAAATAAGTGGGTGGGCTTGCTTGGTGCGGCTTTTTTATGCCTTTGCAGTGCTGCCGATTCAACTTTCGCATTTTGCCACAGTGGATACCGTCACCAACACCTTTGCCTATCTCGCAATATGGGCTGCCATCTGGGCCTTGACCCGAAGCGAACCTAAATTTCGAGAAGACAATCCAAATTAGCGCGAATATTTAGCAGCCTGGCGCCATATTTATTATTTGGCGTGGCCTTGGGCGCAGCGGCTGCCTCCAAGATCAATGCGGTCGTGGTGGCGCTGGTGCTGCCGCTGGCGGAATGGGTGCGGATCAGGCGGATGAATGAGGAACAGCGTGAAAAAGGGCTGCTATTGGCCGTGCGCAATGTGGCCGTTGCGGCTGTGGTCAGCTTCCTAGTCTTCCGAATAGGCCAACCTTATGCTTTCAACGGCCCTGGTTTCTTTAATATGGGTATCAATGAAGGTTGGTGGGCCAGCCTGCAGAGTCTGCGAGCGCAGGCCTCCGGCGATGTGGATTTTCCACCTGCTCTGCAGTGGGCCCGGCGTCCCCTGACTTTCTCACTGGAAAATCTGGTGAAGTGGGGGCTGGGGCTGCCCTGGGAATCACGGCCTGGCTTTCCTATCTCGGCATGGGTTGGTCGATCCTGCGCAACCGGGAGAAGAGCAACAACCTGCCGCTTTGGGCGTTCACCGGGCTGTACTTCATCTGGCAGTCGGTTTCCTGGGTGCGTTCAATGCGCTACCAGATGTTGATCTATCCAGCGCTGGCACTCTTTGCCGGGTGGGGCCTCGTGAAGCTTTGGACGGCTCGAGAGCAGATCAAAATCCGGTTCGTCACGCTCAAGCCGAAGCTGATTCGGGTGGTAGGGATTGTGCTGACGGTGGTGGTTGTGCTCACCACGGATGCCTGGGCCTTTGCCTTCAGCCGGATCTACACACGCACCCAACCTCGAGCAGCAGCCAGTGAGTGGATTTATCAGAACATCCCCGGCGCGCTGACTCTATCGGCGGATACCGTTGAGGGGACATTGCTGCAGCCGATGCCTTACCGGGCTGGAGATATCCTATCTCCGACAGAGACCTTTGCCATTCCATTCTATGCTGAGACCAGCGGGTTGGTGGAGTCTGTGACCTTCGCTAATATTCTGGATTCAACGGGTCTTTCCAACACGACCCAGGTTGGGTTGACGATCACCCAGGCGGATGCGCGGGATGTCCCGCTGGGCAGCGCTTCCGTATCGAGTGAATTTGTCGCTTCACAGAATGACTGGCGTGGCTCTTCCTATGCGTTCTTCTTTGCCCAGGCGGTTGAGTTGACCGAGGGCGAGTTGTATTACCTGGAGCTGGATATTGAGGTAGGTGACTCCAGCCTGATGCTGAATGGTTCGCCTGAGATCAATATCATCACCGTTGATGGATTGACTCTCTCACAGCCCCTGCCTCGCATTATGCAAAGTGCCCGCGCGGGCTCGGATTACTATATGGAAGTCCGCATGATCTGGACCGGGGCGATCACCGAGGTTCAGGTGCCTTATCTGGTGGACTTGATGGGTGTTGAGGGCCAGAAAGACCTGACCCTTACGCTGTCCGTCACCAATTTGACGGACTCCGGCGTGACGGCGACCCTGCGCGATGATTTCGCTCCGGGTGAGGATGCCCGTGGCGATGCGTATACTTTTATTTTGGATGAGCCTTTGACCGTGGAGACCGGGCAGAAACTTTATGTCACCTTATCCACGCCGGATGCGAGCTCCCGATTGGTGCTGCATGCCCCCGCACCAGCCCATGAGAGCACCTGGGATGACGCCGTGCCTTACCCGGTGGATGGCTTCAGCCCCTACAGCGAAACGGGCGGGATTTATCGCGGTGATCTAAATTTTGAGATGTATTGGGCGGATGATGCGCTCAAACTGGATAAATTTGAGACCAATCTGGACCTGGCGGATTATGTTTTCATCACATCAAGCCGTCAGTGGGGGACGACCACCCGTGTGCCGGAACGTTACCCGCTGACCACCTTCTATTATCAGAACCTGTTGGGCTGCCCCGAGGGTGAGGATATCGAATGGTGTTACAGCGTGGCTGAGCCGGGCATGTTCGAGGGTAACCTCGGGTTTGAACTGGTGGCGACCTTCCAGAATGACCCAAACCTGGGGTCATTGAAGATCAACGATCAGGCTTCGGAAGAAGCCTTCACCGTTTATGACCACCCCAAGGTGCTGATCTTCAAGAAGGCGGATTCGTATGACTCGCTTGCCGTTCATGAACTGCTTGAAACGGTGGATTTGAGCAAAGTGGTGTACTTCACGCCAGGTGATGCAGCAAACTATGTAGCTGTGGATGCGGACAGCCCGCAATCGACATTAATGCTGCCGGAAGACCGCCTGCAAGAACAGCAAGCCGGCGGCACCTGGTCAGAGCTCTTTGACCGTGAAAGCCTGTTGAACACCTCACAGCCTTTGGCCGTGATTGTGTTCTACCTGCTGGTGACCTTGTTAGGCTGGTTGGTCTACCCGGTGATCCGCCTGGCGCTGCCGGGGCTGGCAGACCGCGGCTATCCGCTTGCCAAGATGGCGGGGCTGTTGATCCTGGCCTTTGGCGTGTGGATTTTGGGCTCCGCAGGTGTGCCATTCACTCGGACGACGATCCTGGCTGTGTTGGGGGGCATCGTCCTGCTGGGCGTTCTGTGTGCCATTCTCCAGAGTAAGGCTTTGAAGGAGGAATTAAAGGCGAAATGGCAGTATTTCCTGACGGTGGAACTGCTGGCGCTGACGGCGTTCACTGCCTTCCTCTTGATCCGCCTGGGCAATCCGGACCTCTGGCACCCTTATAAGGGCGGCGAAAAGCCGATGGATTTCTCCTACCTGAACGCTGTTCTAAAGAGCACAACCTTCCCGCCTTATGATCCCTGGTTTGAAGGCGGTTATATCAATTATTACTATTACGGCTTCGTGATCGCAGCGATGCCGATCAAGTTGTTGGGGATCATTCCCGCCATTGCCTATAATATCGTGCTGCCGATCTGGTACAGCCTGTTGGTGCTGGGTGCATTCTCGGTGGGCTGGAACCTGTATGAGGGCATTCCACGCTCCCGTGCACTGAGGGCGGGCGAACCAAAAACGAAGCGGGTTCTGGGTAACGCTTTCTGGGCCGGCCTGGCGACCGTACTGGTACTGGCTGTATTCGGAAACCTGGGCACGGTCCGGCAGATCGTGGAGGGTTACCAAAGAATCGCGTCCGGTGGCGCGGCGCTGGCCGATGCGGGATTGGGACAAAAGATCACCTGGACTTTCCAGGGCTTTGTCCAGTTCCTTAAGGGCACGCCGATGCCATTCTATCCCGGCGATTGGTACTGGTATTCCAGCCGGGTGATTCCCGGTGAGGTGATCACGGAATTTCCTTATTTCACCTTCCTCTATGCCGATCTTCACGCGCATATGCTGGCGTTCCCGATCACGGTGCTGGCGATCAGCTGGTGTCTATCGGTGGTGATGAGCAAGGGTCGATGGGGTGAAGGCGGTCGCCACAGAATTCTCTCAACAGTGATGGGTTTCCTGCTGGGCGGCCTGGTGATTGGCGCGCTGCGGCCGACCAACACCTGGGATTTCTATACCTACCTGGTCTTTTCAGCAGCGGCGCTGGTATATTCCGTCCTTCGTCATTATCAACCCCGCCTAAAATGGGATCTCACCAAGGCAGGCTTGATCGAAAAGCTAGCGGTTGCTTTGGCCGCTGTGCTGGCATTGGCCGCTGTGGCAATTCTGCTCTATGAACCCTTCGCCTATTGGTTTGGTCAAGGTTACAACACCGTAGCGCTGTGGACCGGGGAGCGGACTGCGTTGAACGCCTACCTGACCCATTGGGGCTTGTTCCTGTTCCTGATCGTGAGTTGGATGGGATGGGAGACCTACCACTGGATGAAAACCACCCCGCAATCGGATCTGAACAAACTGCAGCCACACATGACCTGGGTCTATGCGGTATTGATCCTGTTCCTGATCCTCCTGGTAGCTTTCCTGATCCTGGGCGTCACAGTAGCCTGGTCATTGTGCCGCTGGGCTTGTGGGTGATCGTGTTAATGCTGCGTCCGGGGCAATCCGATGGACGGCGATTTTATGCTGTTCCTGATCGGGACCGCATTGGTATTGACCCTGGCAGCCGAGATGGTTACCTGCCGGGTGATATCGGCCGGATGAATACCGTCTTTAAGCTCTACCTGCAGGCCTGGATCATGTTTGCCCTGGCTTCTGGGGTCAGCTTCATCTGGGCGGTTCAGTCATTGCGCTATTGGCGCCCCCGCCTTGAGCTGATCTGGCAGATTGTCTGCTTTGTCCTGGTGACCTCAGCCGCCCTGTTCCCTGTATTGGCGACGGCGGATAAGATCGATGACCGCATGGCAGTGGACGCACCGCAAACCCTGGATGGTATGGCCTATATGGCTTATGCCAGCTACTATGATATGGGTCTGAACATGGATTTGGAAGAAGACTACGTGGCGATCCAATGGCTGCAGGATAATGTCGAAGGTTCGCCGGTGATTGTGGAAGGTCAGGCCTACGAATACCGTTGGGGCAACCGTTACACCATCTACACCGGCTTGCCGGGCGTGGTGGGGCTGGAACTGGCATCAGCGGCAGCAGCGGGCTATCCTGCAGAGCAATATTGTGCAGGAGCGCGTGGATGCGGTTAATCTCTTCTATCAGACCGAAGATCGCGCTGGGACGGAAGCGTTTCTGGATGAGTTCAATGTGACCTATATTGTTGTGGGTCAGCTGGAACAGGCTTTTTATCCCGGGGAAGGGCTGACGAAATTTGAACTTTATGACGGCGTGCTGTGGCAGGAAGTGTTTCGCACTGGCAGCACGGTGATCTATCAGGTGCTTGGATTAAACTCTGATTCGCTCCAATTACTCACAAACCGCTTTTAGCGGAGAGATTGACAAGTATAATAGCAGCTAAGATGAAGACTTCAAAGAATAAGAACCTGTCGATATGGCTCCTTTTCGCGGCGTTTGCCGTGGCCCTTGCGCTGCGGCTGATTCGTTTGGGCGTGCTGCCCTGGGAATCAGGAGGCCTCACTGGCACTGCAGGCCTGTCCGTGGCAAGGCATGAGAGACCGTCTTTGGTTCCTTTGCCGCTTACGTGGGCCTGACCGGATTTGATTTTTATCTCTTCTCTTCGGCGAACTTTCTGGCACGGTTTTGGTTTGCGCTCGCGGGATCACTGGTGGTCTTTGTGCCCTGGCTGTTCCGAGAGCGGATTGGCCACTGGCCTGCCGTCTTGTTGGCAGGCGTCCTGGCTATTTCACCTGAGATGGTTGGGCTCTCCCGAATCATCGGTTCGCCGATGATGGCCTTTGTCTTCCTCATGCTCGCATTGGGGCTTTATTTCAAACAGAAGCCGATCCTGGCTGGGGTTTCTTTGGCATTGGCATTGATGAGCGGCCCGAGTTTTTGGTTGGGGCTGGTCATCCTGGGTATCAGTGTTTTAATATTCAAAGTGATATTCTCAAATGAATCCCTGATGGACCCTTTGGAAGTTGAAGACCGCAAGGCATTCTGGCTGAGTGCTGGCGTGGGATTTGGCGCGACCCTCTTGGTGGTTGGGACGGGATTTACCCTGGCCCCGGCCAACCTGAGCGGTGTTTTTGCGGGTCTGGTGGAATTCGTTCAAGGATTTGCCGCCTACAGGACAACTGACCTGTTCCAAATTCCACTGGCTCTGGTGGCTTATACGGTGGAAGCGCTGATTATTGGGCTATGGGGCAGTGTCCGTGCGATTTAGTCCGGGACCGACTGGGTATTTTCCTGCTGATCTGGTGGATCTTTGGCCTGGTGTTCATTCTGCTCTACCCGGCGGGTTCGGCAGTGGACATCATCTGGGTCACGGCGCCTTTGTGGCTGCTAACCGTACGCACCATGTTCTTTGCCTGGCAGCTGCCTGAAGAATACCGTGCCATTTCAGCCTTAACGGCCATTTTGATCGTGGCGGTTTTTGCGTTCATGCTGCTGCTCTTCCGTGGGATGATTAATCCCTACCTGGCGCAGGAGCTGCGGGTGAATTACCTGCTGGCCTTGCTTGGAGGGGCGGTC
>LQAJ01000267.1_pt1 | contig 15095 bp, 22 predicted proteins | sample 1535811 | NCBI WGS metagenome assembly LQAJ01 (sample SAMN04331587, study PRJNA305678) | bioreactor metagenome | isolation source: bioreactor_6 inoculated with Wadden Sea sediment 2nd replicate of a... | place: Germany: Wadden Sea, Janssand Flat
CCCACGACTTCACCTTCGGTATCCACAAACAGGCTGCCGCGATCAATCATCTCCTGAATTCGCTCCTCAACCTGATTGGAACGATACACCTTGGCGTCCACCGCCATTTTGACGTGCGCGGCTGAAACGATTTTCGCTTTTTCGCGTCCGGCAAATAATCAGCCTCACTCAAAAGGTCGGCCACAGCCGGAAACGCGGCAGATATCTTTTCCTGACGTCCTGCCCACCGGACTGCCTCTTCCATGACGGCCCCGACACCGCTTGCATCGAAGGACTTCAACTCATTCTTTTCCGACTCGGACCGAATAAAACGCGCCACCTGTAAGACCAGATCATCGCTCAAATTCATGCTGGACTCATAATCAGCACGAACTTTGAATATCTTGGGAACATCTTCGTCATAATGCTTGAGCATCGCATAAAGATACGGGCTGCCCATGACAACGACCTTCACTTCCATATCAACCGGCTCCGGTTTCAAGCCGGTAGCGCTGATGAAATAATACGGATCAAAAGTCTCAATTTCTATTTGCTCGGTCTTCAAGGCACGCTTCAAGGTCTGCCAGACTCCCGGCTCGAATATGGCATCCATGAGGTTGATCACAAGATACCCCCCATTCGCCCTGACAAACGACCCTGCCTTGATTTTCGTATAATCAGTATGCCACCCACCGTTTCGATCCATGACACGCTCAATGCTGCCGAAAAGATTTCGATACGTCGGATACGATTCAATGATTACCGGAGGCCCCTCAAGTTCGGAATTATCTACTAACAAATTAACCTGATACGACCGAAACACCGCTTCCGGAGACGGACCGGGCATCATCAACCCCGGAATAGGCCCCTGCTGCGGAGACGCCCCCAAAGCCTTGATGCTGTCAAGCTCGTTACCCATGTGCTCCAGCACGGAATCAAGATAGGCCAGCACCTTTGCGTCATTAAATTCCTCTCTCAGGGATTTCATGAAGTCCTGCGCCAAGGCAGTAAACATGAGCCGATCAACTTCCTCATGCTTCTTGACTATCTCTTTCTGCAGCCGTTTAAGCTCATAAACTATCTGATCAATTTCCTCTTTCAATTCGATCCGCTTGTCACGCAGACGTTCATATTCCTCTCGGGGGAAACGGCCTTTTTCAACCATTTCCTCAATTTCAATCATGCGCTTGGGTTCACCATCGACCAGCGGGACAACATCAGGACGCTGTATCGGCCCCATCTGCATCCGCACGACCACCAACCCGGTATCCTTGACCTGATCTTCAATGGCCTTGTAAAACTCATGACCTTCTTTTCATGAGCCTCTGCGATCTCGTTCTTACGGGCAATATACTCTTCGCTTTCAAAAAGCTGAGGAGCTTCACGCTTCACGGTATCCAAAAACTCCTGCATCTCCTTCTTGAAACGCCCTCCTTCACCTTTCTTGAATCGAAGCATCAGGGGAGCTTCCGGATGCTTGAAATTGTTCACATAACAAAGATCACACGGAATCTCATTTTTATCAGCCAGCTCACTCAACAGTTTTTTGACCGTTGCAAGCCTTCCAATCCCCGGTTCGCCGGTCACGAAAATATTATACCCCTTCTTGAGCATCCCCATACCAAAGCGAAAGGCTTCAACACCTCGCTCCTGTCCGATAATATCCAACTGAGGCTCAAGCTCATCCGTTGTCTTAAATGAAAGTTTTTTTGTATCCAGTGTCCACTTGAGATTCTTCATCGGTACCTTGAAAGAGGATTTGCAGCTGCCATATCTATTCTCTCCGAATGTTACATCCTGATACGATCAATACTCCATCTAGCGAGCAGAACATTTAAACAATCGAACTTCCAACACCCCGTCATCAAATTCTGCCTTGACTCCTTCGGGACGAATAAGACACGGCAGACCGATTCCTTACGAAAAGTATGGGTCTTTCGATGTCCGACAGCATCTATTATCGACTCGGCGGAAATAATAAGACGATGCCCATTACAGTCACATGCACATCATCCGGTTTTATATTTCCCAACTCCAAACGGGCAATAAGCACATCCCCCTCTTCCCGAAGATCAAGGTCTCCGGCAATCCGGCAAAACATGACCGGTAAGTCAAAATCCGTGCACAAATCATCAAACAGCCTATCCATTTCTTTTCGCATTCGGGCAATTTCATCCCGACTCCAGCGTTTTAAATCAGCCATCTGCAGGAATCCTCCTGATGTGTCCAACACTCGGGCCATACGGTATCTTTAAAAAATAGAAACAATTAACCGATATCACAAAACGGGAATCAACGACAAGAGGCCTGCCGTATTTTCACGGCAGGCCTCTTGCTAAAAAACGCTCTTGAAAAATAATTCTACAATACCGATCACAAATTCCTGAACAGACTGGATGCGGCCAGAACCACAAAACCGGTGGATACCAACCAAAAAGGCCGGACCAGATCTTCAAGTGCCGGAACTGACATGACGTCAAGATGAATAAGGATGCCGAGCAGACCGATGATAACACCGATAACCCAGGTAAGAAGTTGCGGGGCACTCAGATTCATGATGCAGGACTCCCTTTGCTGAAGCGGTTGAACAAGATGAAATTATGATTTTTTAAGAAGCTCCTCAGCATCAGTGCCGCGAAGCGGTTTCGAGTAGAGATAGCCCTGTCCGTAATCACATTGCAAGGAATAAAGCAGATCACGCTGCCGCTCGGTCTCAATACCTTCAGCAACCACACGAAGCCGGAGACTGTGCGCCATGTTGACGATGGCACGAACAATCTCGATATTCTCAGGAGCCTTTTCCATCTGTCGAACAAAACTCAAATCCACCTTCAACTGGTCCATGGGGAATTTCTGCAAGTAACTCATGGACGAATATCCTGTGCCGAAATCATCAATAGACAGCAGGATCCCCAAAGCCTTCAGGAGGTTCAACCGGGTCGAGGATTCCACGGCATCAAGCATGACGACCGTTTCGGTAATCTCAAGCTTCAGCCTGTTGGGGGGAACACTGGTAGCTTCAATAATACTCTTCACATCGCCGACAAGCGTCGCCTCACCAAACTGCTTGGCAGAGATATTAACGGAGATGGTCAAATCATCGGCCTGCGGGTATCTATTTCGCCACACACTCAAAGTAGAACAAGCCTGATCGAGAATCTGGACTCCAAGTTCCACTATAAGTCCGGTCTCCTCTGCGACGGGTATAAATTCACCGGGACCTACCAGACCGCGTTCAGGGTGATTCCACCGCGCAAGAGCCTCAAATCCATAGAGAGTTCCATCCGCAAGATTAACTATGGGCTGGTAATATGCTTCAAACTCGCCATTACGCAGGCCACGTCTCACATCACTTTCGATGGCAACAATATCAACAAGCCCCTCGCGCATCTTGGAGGAGTATTCAACACTGCGATTCTTTCCCAGCCTCTTGGCCTTGTACATGGCCAACTGGGCATTATGAACCAGATTTTCCTGATTGGCAGCTTGACCGTTCTTGCCTATTTCAAGCCCCAGACTAACGGAAACACTAAAATCGATACCGTCGAAACTAAACGGCTCATCAAGTGACTTCTGTACCAGCTTGACCAATTCACGCACATCCGTTTTTCGAACCATATCTTCAATAAGGACAACAAACTCATCTCCGCCAAAACGGGCAACCGTATCGACTGGCCGCACAGTCTGCACCAACCGCCCTCCCATGGCGACTAAAATCCGATCTCCCATGGTATGCCCATAGAGATCATTGACAGCCTGAAAACGATCAATATTAACAAATAACACACCAAAATACTTGTCGGTTCTCAATGACCTTTCAATAGCCTGACTAACTCGATCAAGCAGAAGGACCCTGTTGGGCAGTCCGGTAAGCGGATCATGAAGAGAACTGTGCTTCAGTTGTGCCTCCATGCGTTTACGACTTGTCACGTCCCGCATACTGGTACGCACGCCCATCGCACTTCCGTTATCACCTCTGACATTATGCTTGACCAGATTAACCCACTTGATTCTGGCATTCGCATGATGGATACGAAAATCAAGGCTAGTATCAGCAGGAGAATCCGCAAGCATGTAATGCTTCCAGGCAGGCAAATCATCACGGTGAATAATCCGCTGAAAAAAATCACAGTCTTCTAAAAATCGTTCAGGAGGATAGCCACAGATCCGTTCACATGAAGGAGAAATGTAAATAGGCATCCCTTGGGATCAATCCAGCTCTCCCAGTCATGATTGTAATCAGCCACCATACGGTAGCGCTCTTCAGAGCCTTCAAGAGCCTGCCGAGACTCCTCAAGCGCTTTGACAGTCGACTCCAGACGACGTGTCGTCTCTTCAAGGGAGCGCTTCTTTCTATGAAGCTCAGCAAAAATCCCCACTTTTCCTCGAAGGACTTCCGGTTCGACAGGCTTGAAAAGGTAGTCAACCGCACCAAGTTCATAGCCACGAAAAACATGGCGCTGCTCTTTGCTGATGGCAGTAATGAATATGATCGGGATTCCACTTGTCAGGTCAGAACTACGCAAAGCTTCAGCAAGTTCGAAACCATCCATTCCCGGCATCATGACATCAAGAAGTGCTACGGCAAAATCATGCTTTTCCACCTCATGCAGAGCTTCAGGTCCAGAAGAGGCCAAAACGGGATTGACATCCCCGCCCTTCAAAATACCTTCAATCAGCTTGAGATTGATACGTTCATCATCGACTACAAGTATATCTACAGTATTACTCATAATTCAGTATTGCGAATCATTTTTAACAGTTTCAAATACACGTTTCACCATAACATAATCAAAACAATGAGAGAATGTTTTTGTCTTGCAATCAGATTATTTTTTTAAATCAAAATTTAAACTTAAAAATCAAACCATTACGAATATTTGACAAACTGCGTGTCAAATTATAGACCGCTAGCACATATTTCCAAGGAGTCAAAAAATGAACGACAAACATGAACAATTCAAGCAAGTACTGGACGACCACCATCAGTGGCCATGCCCGTATGCATTCAAATTCATCGTTCCTACTGAAAATCTTCCCCTTTTTCAGAAGACATTCCCTGAAGCTGAACTCCAAACCCGTGAATCAAAAACCGGGAAATACACCAGCGTCACCATGGAATCCAACATGTGTTCCAGCAAAGACGTCATGGCTATTTATGAAAAGGCAGCAGAGATCCCCGGTATTATGTCATTATAATTAACCTTTCTCTATAGCCCTTCGCATTCCCTACTATTTTACTCTGTTTTTCTCCTTATCCGCTTTACACGGCATATAGCCGTGCTTATCTTTCTTTGGTATGATACTCGACTCAATGAGTCGATCAGAGGGACGACAACCTCTTACTATCTGAAACCATTGATACTCCAAGGAGATCTCCATGTGGGAATATACGGATAAAGTCAAAGATCACTTTCTCAACCCCCGCAATGTCGGCACCATCGAAGACGCAGACGGCGTCGGAGAAGTCGGCTCACTAGCCTGCGGCGACGCACTGACTTTATATATCAAAGTCAATGACAACATCATAACCGACGCAAAATTCCAAACGTTCGGCTGCGCCAGTGCCATTGCTTCAAGTTCGGCATTAACGGAGCTGCTTGTCGGTAAAACCGTCGAAGAAGCGGAAAAACTCAGCAACAAGGATATCGCAAAATACCTTGGTGGCCTGCCACGAGAAAAAATGCACTGTTCCGTCATGGGTCAGGAGGCACTTGAACAGGCCATCAAGAACATGCGCGGCGAAGCCCCACCTCAGGCCGAACACTCCCATGAAGGAGAGTTGATCTGTGAATGCTTCGGTGTTTTTGACGAGGAAATCCTTCGTGCCATCAAGGAAAATGATCTCAAACGGTCGAAGACATCACTTCCTTACCAGGCCGGAGGCGGTTGCGGCAAATGCGTTGACGATCTGGAACGCCTGCTGGCTGAAGCTCAAGGCGAGGATGTCTGCCCCACCCCATCATCTGAACCGACTTTCCCGGCTCAGGGGATGACCAACATCCAGCGCATGCACCTCATCGAATCCGTAATAGATGAAGAGATTCGCCCTATGCTTCAAGCCGACGGCGGCGACATTCAACTTCAGGATATCGACAAATCCACTGTCACCGTCAAATTCATGGGCATGTGTGCCAACTGTCCTTCGAGCCAACTGACACGACAAAATGTCGTCGAAGCCAAACTCAAGGAAAAAGTGGACCCGCAAATCATCGTACAAGAAGGATAATCCCATGAAGCCTATATATATGGACAACAATGCGACCACTCAGGTTGATCCGGCTGTATTCGATGAAATGAAACCTTTTTTCACCGATCTCTACGGCAACCCTTCCTCAATGCACCGCTTCGGAGGCCAGGTCGGCTCCAAGATCAAGCAGGCCAGAGAAAGAGTGGCCGCACTATTGAAGTGTGCCCCGGAAGAAATCATCTTCACTTCCTGCGGCACGGAATCCGACAACACCGCGATCCGCTCCGCCCTCAACGCCCAGCCGGAAAAACGGCACATCATCACTACGAGAGTGGAGCATCCTGCCATTCTCAGTCTGTGTAAATTCCTTGAAAAAAAGGAAGGATATGAAGTCACCTATCTTGGAACAGACGAAAACGGCAGGATCGACATAGACGAACTGAAAGCCAGCATCCGCAAGGACACGGCAATCATTTCAATCATGTGGGCCAACAACGAAACCGGCAATATCTTTCCGCTTGAAGAAATAGCGGAAATTGCCAAGGCCAACGACGTCTATCTCCACACTGACGCAGTACAGGCTGTCGGCAAAATTCCCATCGATCTGTCCAAGACCCCCATAGACATGCTGTCCCTTTCCGGACACAAGCTCCACGCCCCCAAGGGAATTGGAGCCCTTTTCGTACGCAAGCGCCTTCCTTTCCGCCCACTCCTCATCGGTGGTCATCAGGAAGGGAGCCGCAGGGCCGGCACGGAAAATACCACCGGCATCATTGCACTCGGCAAAGCGTGTGAACTCGCGAAACAGCACATGACAACCGAGGTCACTGAAGTCCGGGCTCTTCGCGACAAGCTGGAGAACGGCCTCCTTGAAAGCATCCCGGACTCCGTACTCAACGGAGACAAGAACAACCGCCTTCCCAACACATCCAATATTTCATTTGGGTATGTTGAAGGTGAAGCCATTCTGCTGATGATGGACCAACTCGGCATCTGCGCAAGCTCTGGTTCGGCCTGTACTTCAGGCAGTCTTGAGCCTTCACATGTGCTGCGGGCCATGGGCGTGCCGTTCACCTTTGCACACGGCTCTATCCGTTTCAGCCTGAGCCGATTCAATACCGAAGAAGAGGTGAACTCCATTCTCGAATCACTTCCGTCAATTATAGCCAACCTTCGCAAGCTGTCTCCCTTTTCTGCGGACAAAACTCCGACAGCATGCACAAAAAAGTAAATGGACCTTCACATGAAGATAGCAAATGACATGACAGAACTTGTGGGAAAAACACCACTGGTTCGACTCAACAAGATATCGGCAGGCCTTCCGGCAACCGTGGTGGCGAAAATTGAATTCAACAACCCCGGTGCATCGGTCAAGGACCGCATAGCCAAACACATGGTCGAAACCGCCCTTGCTGACGGCACGATCAATCAGGATACAACCTTATTGAGCCGACAAGCGGCAACACGGGAATAGGCTTGGCTTTCGTCTGTGCAGTCAAAACATGCGCCTCATCCTGACCATGCCGGAAAACATGAGCATTGAACGCCGCAAACTCCTTAAGGGGTTCGGTGCCGAACTCATTCTCACACCGGCTCAATCCGGCATGAAAGGAGCCATTGAAAGGCCAGAGAGTTACTCACGCAAATCGACAACTCATTCATGCCCATGCAGTTCGAGAACATGTCCAATCCCGCGATACACCGCGAAACAACCGCGGAGGAAATCTGGGCTGACACGGACGGACAGGTAGACATCTTCGTGGCAGGCGTCGGAACAGGCGGCACCATCACCGGCGTCGGCGAAAAGCTGAAAAGCAAAAAGCCCGAACTGTTGGCAGTGGCCGTCGAACCGGAAGCTTCGCCCGTGTTGTCAGGCGGTTCACCGGCTCCCCACACAATTCAAGGCATTGGCGCAGGATTTATCCCGACACACTCAATACCGATATTATTGATGAAATCATCAAGATGGATGGAGATACAGCCCTTGAAACCGCCAAACGCATGATCGCCGAAGAGGGCATTCTGTGCGGCATTTCATCCGGCGCAAACTGTGCGGCTGCCATTGAACTGGCCAAACGGGAAGAGAACTCGGGAAAAATGATCGTGTTTGTGGTCTGCGATACCGGCGAACGCTATCTCAGCACAGCCTCTTTGAATAGGACCCTGCATGACTGAAAGAGACTACTCCCTTGCCGATGTCGTGGCTCTGCTCGTCGAGTCCGGCGACAGCGGTCCGGCTTCGCACCGTTATTCCGACGATATCCCCATGCCGTCCGTGGAAACACTGTCTGAAATAGTTGAAGACCTGCGTACTGTCCTGTTTCCAGGCTACTATGGCCCCTCGGAAATCACCCCGGACACCATGCCTTACTATATCGGCTCTACCCTTGACCGCGTTGAACGTCATCTCAGCGACCAAATCAGACGCGGCTACTGCTTCGTCTGCGAAAAGACCAACACAGAAACTTGTCATGACTGTGATGCCCGGGCAAAGGAAATGGCACGGGAATTCATCAGAAAGCTCCCTAAAATCAGGGAAGACCTGCTCGGCGACGTTGAAGCGGCATACGACGGTGACCCTGCGGCCAAGACCCATGGCGAGACTATTTTCTGCTATCCGTCGATCCGCGCTTTGACCAATCATCGCATTGCCCATGAACTCTATCGACTCGGCGTTGATATCATTCCCCGCATCATAGGCGAAATGGCACACTCCGATACCGGTATCGACATTCACCCGGGCGCGACTATCGGCAAGAACTTTTTCATGGATCACGGGACCGGAACCGTTGTCGGTGAGACTTGCATCATCGGAGACAACGTACGCGTATACCAAGGGGTCACCCTTGGCGCAAAGAGCTTCCCGAAAGGAGAAGACGAGCGCCTCATCAAAGGACTGCCCAGACACCCTGTGGTTGAAGATGACGTCATCATCTATGCCGGAGCCACCATCCTTGGCCGAATCACCATCGGCAAAGGAGCAGTCATCGGTGGTAACGTCTGGATAACACGTGACGTTCCAGCCGGTGCACAGATTGTACAGTCACGCGCCATGCAGCAATCGTTCATTGACGGCGGCGGCATTTGATTCCAATCAAAAGAAAAAGCGCAGGATTGCTTTCGCGATCCTGCGCTTTTTTATTTCCAGCACACAATCAATCCAAAACATTCTCGATCCACACCTGCACTTTTCGCAAAAGTACCACCGCCGGGAGAACAATCAGCACGGCAACCACACTCTCGGGCAGCCCATGTTTCCAGGCGACATCCAATACCGTCTCAAAATCAAAGTACCCAAGAAACCATGCCATTCCCAAAAAACCGACCGTATTCGTCAGCGTCCCGACAACTGCCGCCAGACCGAGTCGAGAGTACTCCCCCAGCATTCCCTGTCCAACGATACGTCAAATACGGTGTAACACCGACAACAATACGCGGAATCAAGACGACCAGAGGGTCCGAAGCCACAACAGACGACGGGGTGTACATCGACGTCAAACCGAATACAGCCCCGACAATCATCCCCGCAGGCCAACCTTCAAGCAGACTCGCCACGATAGTGGGCAAGTGCATGATGGTCGCACTTTTTCGCCGCCGTAGGCACAGGAATAAACCCCCAAATCAGTTGTACCGAGAACAACCGAAAACAGAACAAGGCAGCCCACAATTGGCAGGCTGCCTTTTCCATAGAGGTTCATCTGATTATTATTTCTGTGCATGGTACAAATCTAACAGGATTGTACCATGAAAGAAAATTATTTTTGCAGCCCCTTCACCAACTCGGCCACAGAGTCTCCATTCGGCGTCTTGGCATCGGGATCAATAGCCAAAACCTTTTTCCAGACCCTGACCGCATTTACCTCATCATTCAAATCATACAAATAAACAATACCCATATTGAACCATGACGTCTTGTGTTCCGGGTCCAGCTTAGCCGCATTCCCGAATGCTTCCAGAGCCTTGTTGTATTGACCTAGCTGCCTGTACATGACCCCGAGATCGGACCAGACGTGCTCCCTTCTCGGTGCAAGCTCAACAGCGCGTTCATAGGCATTGGCAGCCTTCTGCGGCATCTTGTGGTCAAAACAATAATTACCGAGCTTGATCCATTCGTCGGCATTGGTGGGATTATTCTGTGCATTGGACTCCAATTGCGCCAACTTACGAGCATCCCCACCGGGCTTGGGAGCATTCTGTTGTACGACAGGACCTCCTCCCTGCGGAGTTGCCTGTTGTCCAACATAAACCATTGTAATGGCATTGCCGATAAAGGCTCCGACGAGCAATGCCCCGAACACCATCATCATGCAGGATGTTTTCTTGACATAATGCTCTTTGAGCTCTTCTATTTCCCGTTCTCTTTTATGAATACCCATTTATTTTCTCCCTATAAGGTATGATTTACGAATAGCGCACTTAAGACTGTAGCAAACTCATAACATTGACGCCACGGAAAAGACGAGTATACAGGGTGCAAATGTGGCGTAATGCTTGACTTCCGGTCCGTGTTCAACCAATATCTTTCGATTCATTTGAATGGACCTTTAATTTTATTGAAATATATCGTTGCCGGAGGACCGAAAACCCATGAGCGACTACAAGAAAACCCTGCTCCTGCCCAAGACCAAATTCCCCATGAAGGCCAATCTCAAGCAGCGTGAGCCTGAGATGCTGAAATTCTGGGAAGAAAAAAAGGCTTACGACAAGATGGTCGCCGCCGGAAACCCGGACGACGAATACGTCCTCCACGACGGCCCGCCGTATGCCAATGGCCACATTCACATGGGCACCGCGCTCAACAAAGTCCTGAAGGACATCGTGGTCAAATCCCGCAACATGCAGGGCCAGCAGGCCCAGTATGTGCCCGGTTGGGACTGTCACGGCCTGCCCATTGAGCACAAGGTCGAGCAGGAACTCAAGAAAAAGAACAAGGAACTCGACACGCTGACCATCCGCAAGATCTGCCGCACTTACGCGGCCAAGTGGCTGGATACACAGCGCAAGGAATTCAAGCGCCTCGGTGTCATGGGCGAGTGGGAAGATCCCTACATGACCATGAAACCCGAATATGAAGCAGCCACAGCTCGCGAACTGGGCCGCTTCATGGAGCGTGACGGCGTTGTACGCGGCAAAAAGCCGATCTACTGGTGCTGCGACTGCCGTACCGCACTGGCTGAAGCGAGGTTGAATACGAGGACCACTCCTCCCCGTCCATCTACGTACGCTTCCCCATGGCCGATGAGAACGCCAAAAAAATCGCCGACATAGACGTCAGCAAACTGTATGTTGCCATCTGGACCACGACCCCGTGGACGATTCCCGACAACATGGCTGTGGCCGTGCATCCTGACTTCGACTACGTTCTCGTCGAAGCAAACGGCGACTATTACATCCTTGCCGAAGGTCTGCTCGAAGACTGTACAGCCAAATTCGGTTGGGATTCCGTCAAGACCATCGCCACCGTCAGCGGTTCCGAGCTTGAGGGACTCAAGGCCAAGCATCCCATTTATGATCGTGAATCACCGGTCGTCCTTGCCGACTACGTCACTCTCGAAACCGGCACGGGCTGTGTACACACCGCTCCCGGCCATGGTCGTGAGGACTTTGAAACCGGTCTCAAGTACGGTCTGGAAGTTTATTCGCCCATGAATGATCGCGGTGAGTTCCTCCCGGAAGTCGAACATTTCGCAGGACTGAATGTGTGGGACGCCAACCCCAAGGTCATCGAAAAACTGACCGAACTCGGGAACCTGCTCGCATCTGAAGAAATTTCCCACTCCTACCCGCACTGCTGGCGCTGCAAGCAGCCTGTCATCTTCCGCGCCACGACACAGTGGTTTATCGGTATGGATGAGAACAAACTGCGCGACCGCTCCCTCGACGCAATCCGCAACACGGTTGAATGGGTTCCGGGATGGGGTGAAGAGCGCATCTACAACATGGTTGCCAACCGTCCTGACTGGTGCATCTCCCGTCAGCGCAACTGGGGTGTCCCGATCTCCGCACTGATCTGCGAAGATTGTGACGAGACCTGGTTCGACGCCCAGTGGGTCTATGACATCTGCGACAAGTACGCCAACCATGAAACAGGTTGCGACTACTGGTTTGAAGCGCCCATCGAGGAGATAGTTCCTGAAGGACTCAAGTGCGCCAAGTGCGGCGGCACTCACTGGAAGCGTGAGACCGACATCCTCGACGTCTGGTTCGATTCCGGCACCAGCTTTGCCGCCGTTGTCGAGCAGCGCAAGGAAACCCGTTTCCCGGCCGACCTTTACCTTGAAGGTTCGGACCAGCACCGCGGATGGTTCCACAGCTCCCTGCTTGCCTCCATGGCACTCGCGACATCCCGCCCTACAAAACGGTTCTCACCCACGGTTACGTGGTGGATGCCGAGGGCCGCAAGATGTCCAAGTCCATCGGCAACGTCATTGCCCCGCAGGAGATCATCGACAAGTTCGGTGCCGAAATCCTGCGCATGTGGGTATCCGCTTCCAACTATCAGGAAGACATCCGCATCTCCGACGAAACCCTGAACAGGCTCGTGGACGCCTATCGCCGCATCCGCAACACCTGCCGCTACCTGCTGTCCAACCTGAACGACTTTGATCCCAAGGATAAAGTCGCCGCAGCTGACATGCTGCCGATGGACCGCTACGCACTGGACATGGTGTCGCGTCATCATGCGACCATTCAGGAAGCATACAAAAAATTCGAATTCCACAAAGTCTACCACACTCTGCACAACCTGTGCGTTGTGGACCTCTCGGCATTCTACCTCGATATCATCAAGGACCGCCTCTACGTAGAGGAACAGAACGGCCTCAAACGCCGCTCCGCCCAGACCGTGCTGTGGCAGGTACTGCTTATGCTTCTGCAAGACATGGCCCCGGTCCTGTCCTTCACCGCGGAAGAGGCGTTCCAGAATCTGCCGGACGCCATCAAGGCCGACCTGAACCAGCAGGAAACGGTCTTCGCGCTGCGCTTTGCACCTGACGCAACCAACCTGACCGACGACGAACGCGCCCGTTGGGAAAAACTGGCTGCGGTTCGCGGCGAAGTGAACAAGGCCATTGAGCCCAAGCGCAAGGATCGCGTCATCGGCAAGTCGCTTGATGCTCAGATCACGCTGTACACCACTGAAGAAATCCGCGCACTCGTCGAGTCCGACGAACTGGACGCACGAGAATTCTTCATCGTGTCCAAGATCGACCTCAAAGACGTAGCCGAAGCTCCGGCCGACGCATTCCAGGGTGAAGATGTCGAAGACCTGAAAATCACAGTTGAGCCCGCCACTGGAGACAAATGCGAGCGCTGCTGGCGTATCAGCGAAGACCTCGGCACCGATCCGGAATCGCCGACGCCTGTCCGCGCTGTACCGAAGTTCTGAAAAACTGAACTAGGCAGCACGGAATGAATCGCTATCAGCGAGCTTCCATCTGGGCGGTGGCCATGATCGTCATTGATCAGGCCACCAAAGCCTGGGTTTCCTCCGCCATGGATGTATGGACTGGAAAATCCGTCATTCCCGGATTCTTCAACCTTGTTCATGTTCTCAACAGAGGCGCGGCGTGGGGTTTTCTGGACAGCGAAAATATCAGTTGGCAGCGCCCGCTTTTCATAGGCGTGGCGCTGCTTGCTCTTGGTTTCATCGGGTACATGCTGAAAACAACCGAATCTTCCGATTCCTGGATAATTACCGGTCTCGGCCTGATCGCCGGAGGCGCAGTCGGCAACCTTATTGACCGCGTGCGTCTTGGCGTAGTAGTGGATTTTCTTGATTTTTTATATCGGAACCTACCACTGGCCCGCTTTCAATGTAGCAGACTGCGCTCTTACTGTAGGGGCAGGCTGCATACTCATTTCCATGTTTTTAAATCGCCACTCAAAGGACGCGCATTAACAGCCTGTCCAGTTTTAAGGAGAACATATCATGATCGCGGATTTTTCTGCCCTCACCATGACGCAATGGATTGTCATCATCTCACTGGTCGCAGTCTGTTTTTCCTTCAGCGCATGGTCCATTCTGGATGCCTGGAGCGGAATTCGAATCGGTCAATGAAAGGTTCTCTGGATTCAGATCTCTATTTTATTCCATTCTCGTTCTCTCGCGTATCTTGCTCTCGGTAGAAAACGAGGGAGCAAACGAGCATGAAAAAAAGTCTCATTTAATTCGAATTGTTGTAGCGACTTTCGCCCTTCTCCTGACTTTCGGCTGTGTTACTCAGACCGATATGGATACGTTGCAAATCGAACGACAGCAGGATCGCGGAAGAATCAAGCAACTGGAAGCTGAACTGGAAGAATCCAAACAACTTCTCAAAGAAGAAATTGAAAAATCCCAGACTCCTGTCCGTCAGCGAACAGCAGATATGTGGGCTGAAATCCAGTCTCTCAGAGCTGATTTTGCCAAACTTCGCGGCGAACTTGAAACCATGGAAATACGCATGGACCGTCAGGTTGGAGCCACCAACTCGACCATGACCATATCTTCTCTGGGGGATCAGCTCGACGAAATCGAATTTATTCTTGAAAATCAACTCCAAGTCGATCTGCCAAAAGTCCGGGAAGAACGGGCAGCAGCCCTTGCAGCGTCCTCTGCCGCCGCAGTTATGGCAACTCCATCCGGAGATGCCAACGCAACCATCGCAGCAACCGCTGCACCGCTAAAACAGCCTGAACCCAAAACCCAACCCGCTGCCAGCGATCCGGCTAAAGCCCTCTACGACAAGGCTTACGCCCTTTACAAAGACGGAAAAATTTGAAAAAGCCCGCTCCTACTGGGCCGAATTCACCGACACCTTCAAAGGGCACCCTTTCTCGGCAAGCGCCGTTTTCTGGCAGGGGCAGTGCTATTACAAGCTGAAGGACTACGCACGTGCGGCCATCCTTTTGAGGATGTTATTGAAAATACAAGAAAAAGTTCAAA